>JGI1027J12803_100573391_pt1 | contig 21644 bp, 21 predicted proteins | sample IowNatreferecore_FD_12803 | JGI IMG/M metagenome (IMG submission 12803) | reverse complement strand
GCGATCGGATCAGGTAATTTTAACCTCTACCGATTTTCCGAAGCTTATGCCCGCGGGATTTTCAAAGAATAATTGATCTGCTACTGCGTCTTGAAAATATCTTACCCGGACGTCGCGAAATAAGAGCGATAACGTACGTTTAAACTAATTTTATTGTCTGCCGGATTTCAGGGAAGCCTGTACCTGGTTAACCCAATTTTTCATCTTCAAAGAAATTGAAATCTTCGGCGTGGAAAGTTCTCCATCAAAGGGTTCGCCGGTTCTCAGAAATTTTTTGGTAAACGTTCCGGCACTCATACCCCATTTTGAAATAAAAGTAAAATAGCCTGCATTGCGAACCATTTTTTTCGTGGACTTGCCGCCAAAATGATATACCCGGCTGGCCCCAATTCCTTTGAATATGCGCACCCCGGCCCTCCAGAGTTTCATGGAAAAGTCCGGGTCAGAATAGAGTCCCGGAGTAAATTCAACGCTATAGCCTCCTACAAGGTCCCAGATTTTCTTATGAACTATATTGGGCGGCCAGGTGGAGCCCTGCCAGTTATTTTTTTCCGGATCGGAAAAATGCCGGAGCAGTTTCTCTTCCTGAAAATTTTCTGAATCAGTTCCGAAATCCCCTGGAATCACGCACTGATTCAATGTTTTCAGGGGCTCTATCGCCGTAGCAGATAAAAAGAATTCAGGATGGCCAATAGCTTTTATTTCAGCATAGAGATATTGATCCCATCCGGGACAAGCGTACATGTCATCGTTCATATATAAAAAATAGTCGGCCGCCGCCAGGGTGCGACATTGATTCAGGGCATAACATACACCGATATTTTTTTCAGAAAAAGTATAGCTCAGGTCCGATTGCGACTGCACCCATTCCAGTGTTCCATCCTTCCCTTCATTAATATGCACAATAATCTGATGCCTGATCAGGGAATGCCGGCGCAGGCTATCGATACATAATTTGAGGTAAGGCAGATTATTCCAGGTTGGAATCAGGATTGAAAAAACAGGATTGTCAGGAATAACAGATCTGGATTCCCGGATCAAATAATTTTGTACTTGCATTGTATAGGATGGAATGAATTACCTGTTCTGTTTCCACCAACGGTAGCCCAGTATACCTCCGATGGCAAGAGGTGTAAAAGCAAGGTAAATAATGCCTGCATTAAATGCCTTACCGGGTTTTTCTCCCATCTGCTGAGCGGTGCGTGAACAAATAGAACACTGGGAATAGCTCTTTATTGAGGCTGTGCTCAGAAAAGTGATGAGCATTAATAAACCAAGTTTCCCTTTCATAGCCTTGATTTAATTCAAAATTACAATTTGTCCGTCGAAAGCCCAAAGCCTTTCTGAAGACTCTAACCTCCTGAAAGCAAACATCCGCCCTTAAGCGGATGTTTGAATAAATTGTGACAAGACTGTTAACGGAGAATGGTAATTTATTCGGGTTCCGACTCCGCAGCTAAATTCAGTTTACTTCCTCCGTCTTCAGCATTTTCTGAAACTTCTTTCTCGTGTCTTCATCAAGAATCGTTTTCCTCAGGCGAATGTTTTTCGGTGTCACTTCGATGCACTCGTCCTGTTGTATATATTCCATGCATTCTTCAAGTGTCATCTGAATTTTGGGAATAATGCGCACAGAGTCATCACTGCCACTTGCCCGCATATTTGTCAGTTTCTTGCCTTCAGTTGCATTTACGATCAGGTCTCCCGGTTTGATATGTTCAGCAATAATCTGCCCCACATAAACTTCTTCTCCCGGATCCACAAAAAAGGAACCACGGTCCTGCAGTTTATCAATGGAATAGCCGGTCGTCGCTGCCTGGTTTTTTGCAATCAGCACGCCATTGCTTCTCCCGGGAATTGGACCCTTCCATGGCTTATATTCCAGGAAACGATGCGCCATTACGGCTTCCCCGGCGGTATTGGTGAGCATGCTGGAGCGCAGGCCGATCAAACCTCTTGACGGTATTTCAAATTCCAGGTGCTGCATATCTCCCTTTGTCTCCATGACATGCAATTCGCCTTTGCGCTGGGTAACCATATCAATTACTTTACCACTAAATTCATCCGGAACGTCAACAACCAGCACTTCAAACGGTTCCGATTTTTTACCATTTATTTCTTTCACTATAACCTGGGGCTGTCCGACTGTAAGTTCATATCCTTCCCTTCTCATCGTTTCGATCAGGATGCCCAGGTGGAGAATACCGCGTCCAAACACAAGAAAGCTATCCGCACTGCCCGTATCTTCTACCCGAAGTGCCAGGTTTTTTTCCGTTTCTTTCATCAGGCGGTCGCGCAGATGCCGGGAGGTTACAAATTTTCCATCTTTACCGTAGAAAGGTGAGTTGTTAATGGAAAACATCATACTCATAGTCGGCTCATCCACACTGATCATTGGTAATGCCTCCGGATTATCCTGGTCAGCAATCGTGTCGCCAATATTGAAATCCTCGAGACCGACCACTGCACAGATATCACCGCAAAGCACTTCTGTTGCTTTCTTTTTTCCCAGCGACTCAAAAACATAAAGCTCTTTTACCCTGGATTTTTTTATCGTACCGTCAGCCTGCAACAATGCAATACTCTGACCTTCCCTAATGGAACCCCGGGCCACTTTACCCACCGCGATTCTTCCCAGAAATGAGGAATAATCCAGGGACGTGATCTGCATTTGAAGTGGACCTTCATTTTTCTCGGGAGGCGGTACATGCTTAATGATTCCGTCCAGCAAAGGAATAATATCGGTTGTAGGTGTTAGTGAGTCATTGAACCATCCGTTTTTTCCGGATCCATAGTAGGTGGGGAAATCCAACTGGGCCTCAGTGGCATCCAGATTAAAAAACAATTCAAATACTGCTTCGTGTACTTCTTCAGGACGGCAATTGGGTTTATCAACTTTGTTGATAATGACGATCGGTTTTAAGTTCAGATGCAAAGCCTTCTGTAGCACAAACCGTGTTTGTGGCATCGGGCCTTCAAAGGCATCCACGAGCAACAGAACACCATCGGCCATTTTTAGAACGCGTTCCACTTCACCACCAAAGTCAGAGTGACCTGGTGTATCAATCACATTAATCTTTACACCCTCGTACATTACGGATGCATTCTTGCTGAATATAGTAATGCCTCTTTCCTTCTCAAGATCGTTGCTATCCATGATCAGTTCACCAGTCTCCTGGTTATCACGGAAAACTTTCGTGGCATGTAATATTTTATCCACCAGGGTGGTTTTGCCGTGGTCTACGTGTGCAATGATCGCAATATTCCTGATCTTCATTTTTTACTTTGCTTTAAGCCGGACGCTGTCCTGTTTTTGGACGCGCAAAGGTAAGCTTTTTTCCCCGTAAAAGGAAGGATGCCGGGAAAAGAACAATTGTTCTGTTAAGCTGAGGCGTAATCGCTTATCAGATACCGATGTTATGAAGTTTTTTTTCCTGGTAAGACCCATCGCTGATCCCTGCGATCGACTAGACCCTTATATAAATTTTTTTCTTATCGAGATAAAATCCGACGAGCCAGCAGAATAACATCCAGGAAACAGCGAAAAGAAGAGAACCGAGGTAAAGACCTGCGTGCTGATACACGTGATGATAGAGCCAGGAAACAAGATTCCGGCCTGGTTCAGGATGAATATAATCCATTATTGTTACGCCCACTTCGGATACCAGGTATATAAAGAGTGGATTTTTTCCGAACACGGTGAAAAATTTAGTCCACTTCGTGCGGCCCAGGAAATCCACCACGTAGATGATAGCTGCGAGTATCACGCAATCGATTCCCACTGTGTAGACGACGAAAGAACTCGTCCATAATTTTTTGTTAATAGGGAAAGAAAGATCCCAGAAGTAACCGATTACTACCAGGGCGCAGCCCAGCAGCAATAATTTGGCTAGTCCCTCAAAACTTTTTCCTTTCTCCTGTATGAACTTCCCCACCATATAGCCAAAGGTTACGTTCACTACCGATGGAAAAGTCGATAACCAGCCTTCCGGATCGAAAGGCACACCTTCCCCATGATACAGATGATTCGGTCCCATCAGCCACAAATCCAATTTATATCCCAGATTACCGGTCAAAGACAGTGGATCGGGAGCATCACCGCCAATCCGCATCAGAACCCAGTATAATAGCAGGATCGAAATGGAAATACTGATCACGGTGCCCGGTTTGAAATAATAAATCAACAGGGAGGCTATGCAATAAGCCAATGCAATCCTTTGTAAAACGCCGAGAATCCTGGTATGCGAAAGAGGTGATAAAGCGAAATGATTTTGCGCGTCTGTATAAAAAAACGGAAACCAGTATAACAGAAACCCACAAATGAAAATGATAAATGTCCTTTTAAAAATTTTGCCCAAAACAACTGACTGAGGCATATTTGCCCATTTGCTCATCGCGAAACTCATCGCGTTTCCAACAGCAAAAAGAAAAGACGGGAAAACGAGATCTGTCGGAGTAAATCCATGCCAGTGTGCATGTTCGAGAGGAGAATAAGTGAAGCGGCTTCCGGAGGTGTTCACGATGATCATAAAGCAGATCGTCATACCTCTGAAAACATCCAGGGCAGGGAATCGTTGTTTTGGCGCAATCGTCATTGTTGAAAATATTTTATACCGGTTGGAACTCCAAGGTCGGAAACTAATACCAATGGTTAAAGAAAGAAACCTGATTTCTTTTTGGAAATTCCACTTTTATCTGAACTTGCAAGTATGTCCCGCAAAATCATTTACCTTATTAATCCGGTTTCCGGAACCCGGCAAAAGGAACTGGTAAAAAAAATGATTGTGCGCGAAACCCGCGCCGCTGGAATTGAATTTGAAATTCTTCCCTCAAATGCAGAAGGAAGTTACGATAACCTGCAACAAATAATCCAGCAGGACCGCATTACGGATGTAGTGATTTGTGGTGGAGATGGAACCGTAAATGCTGTAGTAAATGCGCTTCAGCATTCACCCATAAATTTCGGTATTCTGCCAATCGGCTCAGGCAACAGCCTTGCCCTGTCAGCAAAAATCCCGAGGCAACCACTGCGCGCGCTCGAAATAATATTCAATGGAGCAGCCTCTCCCACTGATGCTTTTTATATTAATGATAAATTCTCCTGCGCACTATGCGGAATCGGATTCGACGCGGAAGTGGCGCACCTGTTTGCTGCAAAGAAGACCAGGGGCCTGCAGATGTATCTCAGACTTTCGACGATTCGTTTTTTCCGTTCCAAACCATATCCGTTTGAAATAAAACTGGATCACCGGATCATTACAACTGAAGCATATTTTATCAGCATCGCCAATAGCAATCAATTTGGGAACAATGTCACTATTGCCCCAAAAGCCAGTCTCTCCGATGGGCTGCTTGATATAGTCATCGTAAAAAAAATGAATAAAGCAGTATTACCCATACAAGTATTGTTGCAGGTCGCGGGGAACAATCCGCCCGGGGATGCCAGCAATTTTCAGGATACTCCAAATATCATTTATGTCCAGTCGGATAAAATCAGCATACGCAATCCGGCCCTGGCTCCGTTACACATTGACGGAGAACCCGCAGAGACAAGCGATGAATTCAACATCCGCGTGATAAGAAATTGTTTCAGACTCATTCAACCATAGCGTAATATCAATGATACAGGCAGGATAGCCATGGGCTACGGGTTAAGCAATTCGTCAACACTCTTATATATCTGCTGGTTCAGGGGGCTGTTCACGGCATTCGCTAAATCCAGTTTTTCCTGCCGGCTGAGATGGAAATTTAGTGCGGCCCCTTCATTAACAATCCTGGGTTCATATTGAAAAGTCATTTTATAAAAGTTGTTTCCCATATATCCTTCAATCACACTCAGGAGATCATTTTGATTATATTCCTGCATTTTATACCAGTTGTACTGGAGCAATAAAATGGGCTTGGTAATAATTTCGGTGATATCCGTTGATTCAAAAGGGAATTCCCAGCCACCGGTTTTGCGGTCCCGGATCTGGATTAACAGAACGCCCCGCGTATTTTTGAGTATCCAGTCACGAAAGACATGCACAAAGCGGATGCCCACCTGTTCCCCGAAATTATCCCGGAAACCAGCATCCATCACATCGATCACCGGAACTGAAGGAAGCCAGACATTCGGCAGGACATAGGGAAAAGTTGCATTCATCCGCAACGCGGTTAACATGCGTACATTCATCGGATCCTGCTTGGAAAAAAAACTGCCAAAATCCAGCGCGTCGGGATCGATGGTCTTGATGCGGTTGCTGTCGAATACAGGCCGCATGAGAAAACTGACCGGCTGGGTGCTAATCAACATCGTCCGGCTGTCGCGTGTAATTACTGAGCTGAACAACATGAGTGGTATACGGGCCGATGATTCCTCTGGTTCCAGATCGCGTAGCTGCCTGTCCAGCACGCCTGCTGTATTCCGGTTAAGTTTCTGCTCAAATGCAAATCCCCGATCTTTGATGTATTCATAATCCCCGACCTTAAATTTCTGCGCCGGTGAAAAAAGATCGCGCGCCACAAAAGAAGAAAAAAGCGGATTGAGCAGATCTACCGAAATCGCTTCTGAATACTTCCTGTCATCCGGATTTATTAAAGGATCCTTGTATTTTTTCAATCTGCAGAGTTCCCTGAAATAAGCAGCCCCGAACATACCGCCGGATGCGCCTGTGATCATAAAAGTTTTATCCATCAGCTGACCATGGTTCTGCTGGTCCAGTTTCTGAAGAACGTTCATGGTAAATGCGGCACTCCGGCTTCCGCCTCCGCTGGTATTAATGATGAGCAGGATGGGCTTTTCTTCTTTTTGTTTTTTCTTCCAGTTTTCAAGGATGTTAATCATTTTCGCTTTGTCCGCTTCCACATTTTCCGGTGAACACATAGAAAGCAGATGGTCCCTGTCATACACCGGTCTTTCAGCACGGTTGGTATAATTCAATCCATAAGCCTTGTTGGTCGGATCGATGATTTCATAGCGATAGAGAATATTCAGGATAAAAAACAGGAGTATTAGAAATGGAAGGCTCCAGCTTTCAAGAAAATAGGAAAATGCACCGGAAACAGCCAGCAATATTGAAAAAAACAGGAATATACTGGCCGCAGCGGGCAATTGAAATGCGGGCTCATCCATAAAGAAACCAACAAGCACAAGGAAAATGAAAGCAATGAAAATAGAAAGAATCGCTGCGAAGTGATGCCGGCTGAATATTCTTTCAATAAATTCTTTGCTGTAATGGGAAACATCACGAACCTGTTTAACAGAAAACGGTCCGTTCATGTACCAGTTCACCCTGATAAGCCGGCTGGTATTCTTCTGAACGTCCCTTGATTTAAATTCCGACTTAAAAAGTTTCGGATTGGCAATCAGCGGTGTCATTTGCCGGATGATGGTGCGGTCGGCACCAAAGAAATACAACAGGGACATGCCGATCACCAAAAAAAAACCGGTTAGAAATCCTGCTATCAGCCAGGCGATTTCTGCGCTGGTCATCAATTCTTTTGTGCTGTCAAAATTGATAGCCTTAATGAAATAATAAATCAGGAGGGTTCCCGGAAGAATAAAGTTATTGGTACAGTATTTAAGGAAGGGCCGTGTGGTTGTGGCCAGAAACCGGAAATGGCGGCTGTACAATATGAATGTGGTGATATTCCAGCACATTATAAAAGCTCCGGCAGCTGCACCCACCATTGCTCCGCTGAGAGCGTTCACATTATCCAGGTATTCCGGTGCCAGAAATAAGGCGTCTGCACCGACCGAATGCATGAAGCCTCCATGGATCGTTGAAAAAAGTATCACCCAGAATAAAAGAAGCAACTGATATTTTTTCAGGTATAGCAATACCAGCTGAACAGGAAAAGAATAGTAAACCGATTTCAAATAAAACAACATGCCGGCGGGATCTAAAGGATTTAGCTTAAAATGGGACAATCATCTTAACCAAACGGAAAGACTTCGATAAAATTACTTCATCACAGGTCTTAAAACATAGATGGCATAAATCAGACTGAAAAGCAACAACATGCCATTTAATTGATGCAGCAACGCTATCCAGTCAAAGGCTACCCAGCGATTTGCCTGGATTCCCGGAGCTGTGAACAATGCCAGAATTCCGAGCACTATCTGCAATATTACCAAACCCAGTGGATACAACAACCGCATACGCTGGCTGCGGATGATACCTGACCTGAATAACCGAAGCGTCCAGATAATTATCCCCAAAAGAATCAGGTAGGCCAGGTTGCGGTGAATGAAATGAATCATGAACTTGTTACCGACAAAATTGACCATCAGCGGCGACTCTTTAAGGAGATTTGCCGGGATCCATTCCCCGTTAATCATGGGCCAGCCCGGTGCCACAGTCGCTGCTTTATTGCCCGCCATTAACGCCCCATACAATAGCTGGAAAAAAATAAGTACCAACAGAACAATCGAAAAACCCCTGAGTCTCCTGGCATTCGGGATTCGGGTTACGGGGAATAATAATTTCAGGGAAAACCAAAATGCATACGATATGAGTCCGATCGCAAAAATAAAATGCAATGCCAGTCGCGTAGGTTTAACATACAGCGCATCCCCCGTTAAACCGCTGACGACCATGATCCAGCCTATGACTGCCTGAAGCAGGCCGAGAAAAAATAAAATAAGCAGCGGCACTATCATCTCGCTCTTTAATTTTCTCTTATAAATCAACAGGAAAAATCCGACCAGGAAAACAACTCCTACCAGACGTGCCCAAAGACGGTGGAACCACTCCCAGAAAAAAATAAATTTAAAATCAGACAAAGTAAAATCTGCATTCAGCAAATGGAATTGCGGCGTCTGCCTGTATTTATCAAATTCTATATGCCACTGGCTGGTACTGAGTGGAGGAATGGCTCCCGTGATCACATTCCATTCTGTAATGGAGAGGCCTGAACCGGTCAGCCGGGTAATGCCGCCAAGCAGGACCTGAATGAATAACATACCTGTCCCCGCCAGCACCCAGTATGCAACAGCTCGGTCGGAGGACTTTGTTTTCCAGATTACCATCAAACAAAAATAATTCATCCCCACCCGCTGTAGATAACTATTTACCCCCGGCTGTTTGTTAAATGCAACATTAGTTTACTTTTGAAAAAAAATCCTTGCTCAAATCATTTCATCATTCCCATTTAATTGAAGCAGGTTGTGATGAAGCCGGAAGGGGTTGTTTTGCAGGACCGGTGTTTGCAGCCGCGGTTATTTTACCGAGAGACTTTTTTCACCCGCTACTCAATGATTCGAAACAGGTTCCTGCTGATATCCGGAAAGAACTCAGGTCTTTTATTGAAATCTATGCACTGGACTTTGCAGTGGAGCAGGTAAGTAATGTGGAAATTGATGAGATTAATATTCTCAAGGCATCTTTTAAGGCCATGCATGGAGCGATAAAAAAATTAAAAAAAGCACCGGAATTTTTATTGATAGACGGACATATGTTTTATAAATACCGGAAAATCCCCCACCAGTGTATTATTAAAGGTGATGGTATTTATGCTTCCATTGCAGCGGCCAGTATTCTGGCAAAGACTTATCGCGATGATTACATGCAGCAACTACATGATGAATATCCTCAGTATGGCTGGTATACCAATAAAGGATATGGAACACCTGAACATCGCAGGGGTATCGAATCTTTCGGTTTATGTCCCTATCACCGGAAAAGCTTTAATATCAATTCCACACAGCTGGAGTTCTTTGAAAACGAATAAAATTATTTTAGGCTTCTGCCCATTCCCCCGCTCCCCTTCGCAGCATTACAGCTTCCCCTGAAGTATAATCAATAATAGTAGAAGGAACCGTATTTCCCAATCCGCCATCAACTACAATGTCAACCTGGTTTTTGAATTGCTCATAGATAATTTCCGGGTCCGTATACTCTTCCACGCGCTCTCCCGGCAATGAAGTGCTCAATACCGGGTGGCCCAGTCTTTGCACAATGGTACGGGCGATCAGGTTATCCGGAACACGCAGGCCAATACTGTTTTTCCGGCTCTTGAGAATTCTCGGGACCTCTTTACTTGCCGGCAGGATGAAAGTATACGCTCCCGGTAAATGGTTTTTTAAGATACGATATAAAGGTGTGGAAATGCTTTTGGTATATGTGCTTAAATCACTGAGATCATAACAAACAAAAGACAACTGCGCTTTGGCCGGATCAATTTGCTTTATCCGGCAGATCTTTTCGATTGCTTTGTGTTGAAAAATGTCGCAACCAAGGCCATAGATGGTATCGGTCGGGTAGATAATAACACCACCGGATAAAAGACATTCGGTAATCGTCTGGATATTCCGGTCCTGCGGATTTTTCGGGTGAACTGTAAGAAACATGACACAATGTAAGCATGCCATTTCGCAACTTTAAATCCTGTTTACTGTAATTTTATAAAAATTCCCATCATGCAACTGAGCCCGGTGGACCGCGTAGAAGCCATTTCTCCGGAACTTTTTAAAAGGGACTATTATGATCCGCTAAAGCCTTTGGTGATTAGCGACCTGGCAAAAAAATGGCCGGCGTATACCAAATGGAATTGGGATTTTTTCAAAACAGTACTTGGAAATGTGGAAGTAGGCGTTTACAACAATATAAAAAGTGACGCATACACGCCGATCAACAGGGCCGATGACTATATGAAATTCGGGGAATACATTGACATGATACGGAAAGGGCCTGCAGAATGGCGCATTTTTCTTTTTAATTTATTTGACCATGCCCCTTCCATCGTGGATGATTTCAATTGGCCGGTGCAGTACAGTACGGCATTTGTGAAAAAATTTCCGATGCTATTTACCGGTGGCCAGGGTTCTGTGACCCATATGCACTTCGACATCGATTTGTCCCATATTTTTCATACCCAGTTTATGGGGAAAAAAAGAATTCTGCTGTTTCCTCATGAAGAGCAGCATAAGATTTACAGAAAACCCTGGGAGGTTTTATCCATGATAAATTTTGAAAAGTATTACGACAGAGAAAAAAACAAACTGGATTATGAACGCTTTCCGGCACTGCACCTTGCCAGGGGCTATGAACTAACCCTGGGTCATGGCGAGACTTTATTCATGCCGGCCGGATACTGGCATCATATGGAATATATTGATAGCGGATTCGCTCTCAGCCTGCGGGCACTTCAACCAGGAATAAATGGGAAAATAAAAGGGGCCTGGAATTTATTCGGTATGCGGCACCTGGATACCCTGATGAAAAAAACCGCGCCGGTGTGGTGGTATAATTATAAGAAGGAAAAATCTTTCGCTGAAGCCGTCAGGGAGTTGGAGTTGGTGGACGCTTGACGCCTGCCTGCCGGCGGGCAGGGTTGACAGTTGTCAGTAATTAATAATTCAATTCCCACATCCCCTCATATTCACAATTCCACATTTACCACACTGTAAATACTAGGCATTAATGGTCCAGGTTTCCCGTCCACTCAGTAATTTATTCAGATTCCCTTTGCCCTTTGCACTGACTGTTTCCTCTATCTGATGTTTGAGCATGTCCTCATAACAGGGACGACTGTTTTCATAAAAAACGCCAAATGGCCGCGGAAAATGTGATTCCAATGTCGGATCATCAAACATGCGGATCAGGGATTGCGCTTTATACATGTCTCTTTCATCATGTATCCACAGATCTTCAGCCGAATATCCATTTCCAATTTCAACAACAACGGGCCTGAGACCTTCCAGGCGAATTCCTTTATTTTGTTGCGCCCCAAAAATCAGGGGCTTCCCATGTTCCAGGAAAAGGGTTTCTGCCGGCTTAGATCCTTTTTCAGTAAATATTTCAAAAGCGCCGTCATTGAAAATATTGCAATTCTGGTAAATTTCAAGGAAGGAGGATCCCCTGTGCTGATTACTACGCATCAGCATTTGCTGCAGGTGTTTCGGATCTCTGTCCATACTTCTTGCAATAAAACTGGCATCTGCACCCATCGCAAGAGCAAGCGGATTAAACGGATGGTCGATACTCCCCATGGGAGTAGACTTGGTTACTTTATCTGTTTCAGATGTAGGGGAATACTGGCCCTTGGTCAAACCATAAATCTGGTTATTAAACAACAGAATGTTCACGTCGAAGTTGCGGCGCAGTAAGTGTATCGTATGGTTCCCTCCGATACTCAGCGAATCTCCATCGCCGGTTACAATCCATACACTTAATTCGGGTCTTGTAGCTTTTAATCCGGAAGCAATTGCAGTCGCCCTCCCATGAATAGAATGCATGCCGTAAGTATTCATGTAATATGGAAACCGGCTGCTGCATCCGATTCCTGAAATAATCACAATATTTTCCCGCGGTACACCAATTTGCGGCATCACTTTCTGTACCTGTGCCAGGATGGAATAATCCCCGCATCCCGGGCACCAGCGAACTTCCTGGTCTGTTACAAAATCTTTCGCGGTGAGGGGAGCGGGTTCGGGGGCGGTAGTAATCATCTAGAATTATGTTCCTGCAATTTACGAATAACTAGTCGTTTGATGGAATGGGTTTTGCCTCCTTATTAAAGAAATGGTTAAAAAATGAAAAAAATTTTCCTGATCATATTCCTGCTCGGATGCCTGACAACGCCAGGATGTACGGCGGGTTATGTGTCCAGACGTCCGGCTGACGTCATGTATGTCAGGCCCGGTTCTCCGGGTCCCGGATATGTCTGGATAACCGGTGACTGGCAATGGCGGGGAGGCAGTTACCGCTGGAAAGAGGGCCACTGGCATGCTGCCAGGCCAGGTCAGAACTGGAAATCAGGCTATTGGGAAAAATCGTCCAAAGGGTATCGCTGGCACAAAGGATACTGGCAATAACAGCGCATTAACGATTTGTTGAAAAAAAACAGCCATCACGACATGCGTGACGGCTGTTTTAATAAATAAGAGCGATTAATATCTGCTGTTACTGTAGTTATTCCTTTTCTGGAAATTACCACCGCCGCCGCTTCTGTTACCACCACCACCACCTGTGCGTTCTTCACGGGGCTTTGCAATGGAAACGTTAATGGTCCTGCCATCAACTGAAGCGCCATCCAGTTCCTGGATTGCTTTCTTTGCAGCTTCTTCGTCTGCCATTTCTACGAATGCAAATCCACGTGATTTCTGGGTGAATTTGTCAAGAATTACTTTAGCAGATGAAACTTCACCGTACTCTGCAAAATACTCGTTTAAGTCTTCGTCAGTTACGTTGAAGCTTAAATTTGAAACATAAATGTTCATACTTAATTAAAAGATTAAATGATAAAAATACAAGCTGACTGAAAGCTGAAGTAAAGGCGACTAACTAACCGTACTGAAGATTGCGTAGCAGAATGTTTGTTCACTTACTAAATGCTGATCAACTTAAGACTCCGCAAAGATACGCTAAATAATCCAAATATCAATTCTGTTTTAAAGATTTATATGCAACGACACTGCTTGACAACATGAGCATTCCGCCCAAAATAAACGGCGCACCCGGAATGTGGAATGGTGCCTGAACAGAAGTGAAGTAAGAAAATAGATTTGTCATTACCAGTGGGCCGATAATGGCTGTCAGACTCATCAGACTGGTAAGTGAACCTTGTAGTTCGCCCTGCGCATTGGGCGGGACATGTCCTGAAATCGTGGCCTGCAATGCCGGTCCTGCAATTCCACCCAGACAATATGGTATGAGGAAAACAAACATCATCCAGCTCTGTCCGGCCATTGCAAAAAGGAACATGCCAATCGCATATAAAAGAAGGCCAATATAAATGCACCGCTCGTTTCCGATCCTGGGTGTTATCACGCGAATTAATCCTGCCTGTACAGATGCTACCAATGCACCGACAACTGCCAGTGAAATTCCAATCGTTTTAGGTGTCCAGCCAAAACGATAAGCGGTGAAATAACTCCAGTTACTTTGTACAGCATGCGCGCCCAGGTATACCAGCGTGAGCGCCAGGATTAATCCGGCGACCGCCGGATATTTTCTCAAATTCTGCAGCGATCCAAGTGGATTTGCATATCTCCATTCAAATTTTCTGCGATGCTCCTTTGAAAGGGATTCCGGCAATACAAAATAACCATAGAGCCAGTTCAACAAGGTTAGCACAGCAGCTGCGTAGAAGGGCGCCCGGATGCCCCATCCTGTGAGCATGCCACCAATAGCCGGACCGATTATAAATCCCAATCCGAAAGCCGCGCCAACCAGGCCAAAATTTTTTGCGCGGGTTTCTGCGTTGCTGATGTCCGCGATATAAGCGGAAGCGGTCGTGAAACTGGCTCCTGTAATCCCTGATATGGTCCTTCCTAAAAACAGCCATCCGAAACTTGGCGCAAAACCAAGAAAGATATAGTCCACTCCAAATCCAAACAGGGAAAAAAGCAATACCGGTCGTCTTCCATACTGATCGCTCAGGTTACCCAGTATCGGTGCGCAGATGAATTGCATGAATGCATATACAAATAACAACCAGCCACCATCCTTACTGGCTTCATTAACCGAAATATGTTTCAAGCCGGCAATTAGCTCAGGCATTACCGGTATAATCAATCCCCATCCAATAACATCCACTAAAAGTGTGATGAATATAAATCCAATGGCAGCCTTCTTTTTCATTTACTGCGGGCAAAATAAAGGAAAATAGATCAGGGTTTGGGGGAATTTTATTAGATTGTCAACAAATTCATCTTTATGATCTTTGGTAAGAAAACCCTTGTTACTATGGTGGTCGGACTGTTTATTTTCCTGGGAATCGCAGCAACCAAACCAACAGATGAACACAAATACAAAAACCTGAAAGTACTTCCGAAAAATATCAGCAAAGAAGATCTTGATAAAGTGATGGATGGCTTTAAAGCGGCCCTGGGAGTAAAATGCAGTTTCTGTCATGCCCCTTCAAAAGATACCGCACAGAAATGGCCCGATTTCGCAAGCGACGAAAAGCCGGAAAAGGGTATTGCCAGGTATATGATGAAAATGACCGGTAAGATCAATAAGAAATTTTTCAGTGATAATAAAAATGAAGCAGGCCAGCCCACTCCTGCTATCACCTGCATGACCTGTCACCGGGGTAAAGAACACCCATAAACTGATACGGTAAATATTTCCAATTAAAAAAACCCGGCCGCCGTTCCGAACCGGGAATCCATTGTATTTCAAAATGCCTAATTTTAGGCTCATTTTGACCGCATGGAAAACAACTTATTTGATTTTGGCATGATCGGCCTGGGAACAATGGGCAGAAATCTTCTACTGAATATGGCGGATCATGGTTTTAAAGCCATTGGATTTGATCTTGATCCTGAAAAAGGAAAGCTGCTGGAAACTTCGGCTACTCCCGGCACAACAGTGAAAGGTGTGAACACGCTGGCAGAAATGGTCAGGAATTTACAGACTCCCCGTAAGATCATGATGCTGGTACCGGCAGGCAAACCCGTGGATGATGTCATTCATTCACTTCTCCCGTTGATCTCGCCCGGAGATATTATTATAGATGGCGGAAACTCGCATTATACTGACACCATTCGCAGGGTAGATTCGATCCGTGATAAAGGCTTTCATTTCATGGGCATTGGAATTTCCGGAGGAGAGCATGGCGCCCGTACCGGCCCGAGTATTATGCCGGGCGGTGATAAGGAAGCATACGCACAGGTGAAACATATACTGGAAGCCGTATCTGCCAAAGTAAATGGAAGTGCCTGTGTGGCGTACCTGGGGAATGGCGCGGCCGGTCATTATGTAAAAATGGTTCATAACGGCATCGAGTATGCGATTATGCAGCTGATCAGCGAGACGTATCAACTCCTGCATCTGGGCAAGGGACTCTCCAATGACGAATTGCATAAAGTTTACAAAAGCTGGAATGAAGGTGAGTTACAGTCTTTCCTGGTAGAAATTACGCGGGACATTTTCCTGCAACCAGACGATAAGACCCCGAATCGACTGATCGATATGATTCTTGATAAAGCAGGTGCCAAGGGCACGGGAAAATGGACCTCCCAGGATTCCATGGATCTTGGTGTTCCGGTACCGGTAATTGATATAGCCGTTTCCTTGCGTGACCTTTCTGCAGCCAAGGAAGAACGGGTACTGGCATCAGCGCTTTATAAATCAGGTGTACATGAAATTGCAGTACCCCCCGAAGTATTCATCAGCCAGCTTGCAGATGCACTATATTTTTCAATGATTATATGTTATGCACAGGGAATGGCCCTGTTACATAAAGCTTCATCAGAACTCAAGATGGACATCCCCGTGCCGGAAGTTGTCCGGATCTGGCGGGGCGGCTGTATCATTCGTTCTGCCATGCTGGAATTATTTTATAAAGCATTTACAGATAATCCCAAACTTCCCAATCTCTTACTCGATAAACAGGTGGCAACTCTTGTACAGGCTAAAAAGCATAATATGGTATCGGTGATCATTCATGCCACGCAAACCGGTTTCCCGGTTGCAGCACTTATGACATCACTGTGTTATCTCGAAGCATATCGAAGTGAATTTCTGCCTACCAATCTCATACAGGCCCAGCGGGATTATTTTGGAGCGCACACATACCAGCGGGTGGATATGCCAGGCATTTTTCACACTGAGTGGGAATCGTTTGAAAATTAAATACTTGTATGGAAAATCATAAACGACCACCTGCCACGGTTCTGTTCATTTTCGGCGGCAGTGGCGACCTTAACTTCAGAAAACTCTCACCTGCCCTCTTTAATCTTTTCATCGACAACTGGATGCCGGAAAAATTCAGCATTATCGGGATCGGCAGAACGGATTACACCGATGAAGAATACAGGGGCCGCCTGCTGGATGGCATCAAACAGTTCAGCAGAAGAAAAGATATTTCCGCGGATCAATGGAATTCATTTTCGAAATATGTCTTCTACCTGAAAATGGATGCGGAGAAAGATGAAAAATATTCGGCTGTCTCCGAGTTGATCAGGAAAAAAGAACAGGAATACGGCGAACATCCCAATGTTGTTTTTTACATGGCTGTTGCACCACAACTGGTTCCCGATATTTCCAGGAAACTGGGTCAGGGAGATATTTGCAGGGACAAAGATTATACAAGGATTGTTATTGAAAAGCCTTTCGGACATGACCTTGCCAGCGCCCATGAATTGAATGAGCTGCTGATGAGTATGTTCGATGAAAAACAGATTTACCGGATAGATCATTACCTGGGTAAGGAAACTGTTCAGAATATCCTTGCACTGCGTTTTGCCAACGCGCTTTTTGAGCCGTTGTGGAACCGCAATTATATTGATCATGTACAGATCACTGCAGCAGAAACCGTCGGGTCTGAAGGCCGTGGTGCATATTATGAAGGCGCCGGCACCCTGCGCGATATGGTGCAGAATCATATACTACAGTTGCTCTGCATGATTGCGATGGAAGCCCCCGTTTCTTTTGATGCGGATGAAATCCGGAATAAAAAAGTGGATGTACTGAACGCCATACGTAAAATCACCCGCGATGAAGTCGGCAAATTTGCTGTTCGGGGACAGTACGAAAATGGCTGGATGGAAGGCGAGAAGGTTCCTGCCTATCGCGGAGAGAAAAATGTAGATCCAAAATCAACCGTGGATACTTTTGCAGCAGTTAAGTTTTATATAGACAACTGGCGCTGGCAGGATGTTCCCTTTTATATCCGGACAGGAAAAAGATTACATCAAAAAACGACTGTCATCAATATCCAGTTCCGTCCTGCTCCGAATTATGCATTTCCACCGGAAGCCGCGGAAACCTGGCGGCCAAACCGTCTTACGATCAGCATTGCACCGGAAATGGATATCCGCCTTCGGTTTCAATCCAAAAGACCCGGCCAGTTTATGTCGCTGAATCCGGTTGATATGATTTTCAGTTATAAAGATGAATATGATGGAAATGAACCTGAAGCATATGAAACTTTATTGCTTGATGTAATGGAAGGCAATGCTACCCTGTTTATGAGGAAGGACCAGGTGGAAGCGGCATGGAAAATCATTATGCCGGTGCTTGAAGCCTGGCAAAACAGACCGCCGATTACCTTTCCTAATTATGCGCCGGGGTCATGGGGACCGGAAGATGCAGAAGCACTGATTGCCAAAGACGGGCATCAATGGATAATCATGTAAATGAATGGTACCTGATTTTTCCGGCTACCGGAATAAACCAGGCTGAATAAATACATTATTATGAACCCGGAGGTTTTTAAAAATGCGGAACAATTGAGTCATGCCCTGGCTGAGTGGATCACCAGTCTTATTGAAGAAACCCTTTCCCGCCAGGAACAGTTTTCCCTGGTACTTTCGGGTGGCAATACTCCCAAAAAGCTAAATATACTGCTGGCCTCATCCCCTTTTAAAGACAGAATTGACTGGAAAAAAATTCATGTATTCTTTGGAGATGAACGAGCCGTTCCACTGGATGATGAAAGAAATAATGCGCGTATGGCCTTTGACACACTATTGAACAAAGTGCCTGTTCCGCCGGAACAAATTCATATCATGGATACCGATTTGTCTCCCGAAGCGGCCGCGATGGAATACGAAGAAGAACTCTGCGAATATTTTGGGACAGATATTTTGCCGGTAAAAACTTTTGACCTTGTCCTGCTGGGCATGGGTGACGACGGACATACCCTTTCACTTTTCCCCGGCACGCCCGTCATACATGAAGAAAAATCCTGGGTATCGGGCTTTTTTCTGAAGAGTCAGAATATGTATCGCATAACACTCACAAAAAATATCGTTAACCGGGCGAAACATATTGTCTTTATGATCAGCGGGAAAGATAAAGCAAACGCGCTTCGCGAAGTAGTGGAAGGCGTTCGAAATCCGGATCTGTATCCCGCACAGGTCATTTTACCCACCACCGGGGAATTGCATTTCTTCATGGATGAAGCGGCGGCGTCCCTTCTTGTGTAATAAACATCAGGCATCCACTGAATCAAATACCGTTACCTCCTTCCACAAATGCCTGCATTCATCAATAAAACGAAGGTGAATAGGATCTGCCTGGTAGCTTTCCTGATCCGCCGCATTGGAAAAAAATAAACACCAGGAAACTGAATAGGAAGAATCAATAACATCCCTGGATGTCCCTGCCGGCTGGCCGATATGAAAACGGTTGATAGTAGTTACTTTGGAAAGTTTTTTTAATCCATCAATGAGCTGTTGTTGATGTTGCATATTATCGGGTTCTGCCAGCCAGAAAAACACATGATGGATAAATACATTTTTTTCTTCTGTCATTTATTGGGATTTTACTTTTGCTGAATTCGGAATCTACAATGGAAACTTGCCATCCGCGATCAGTTTGTCGGCTATGCGCCTTTTTGCTTCTTTGCTATTGAATGGATTTGTTTTAGTAAATCGTTTAAGACCCATTAAAAGCATTCTTTGTTCATCGCCCTCTGCGAATGCATTGACAGCATCCTTACCATGCTTATCAATATTGTCCGCAGCGTCATATAAAAAGGTTTGCACGATATCGATTTCAAAAGCAAGCGTATCTGTATTTTTAGAAGAACTGAGTTTAATAACACGCAGCAGGGCCGATTCTGCATGAAAAGTAACCATCGCCATATCCGCAATGTGCATAAGGATTTCCTGTTCAGATTCCAGTTTCATCATTAGTTTTTGAACAGCAGCGCCAGCGACGAGAAGGATTGCTTTTTTAAACTGACCGATTAATTTCTTTTCTGCTGCAAATGGCGTTTCATCAGTTGGTCCCATATCCGGAATACTTGTCAACTCCTTCACAACATTTTTTGCAGGTGTAAGTATATCCAGCCTTCCTTTCATAGCTCTCTTTAGAACCATATCTACGCTAAGCAGGCGGTTAATTTCGTTGGTGCCTTCAAAGATCCTGTTGATGCGACTGTCGCGATATGCCCGGGAAACAGAATATTCATCGCTGTAACCATTCCCTCCATGAATCTGTACAGCTTCGTCCACCACAAAATCGAGCATTTCACTGCCGAATACTTTCAGCATAGCGCATTCAATTGCATATTCCTCTGCAGCGCCCAGAACGGCATCACTGAACGGTTTTCCCTCTGCCAGAAGTTCCGTTTTTTTGTCTTCAATCCAATTTGAGACCCGGTACAGTGCTGTTTCAGCAACCCACATATATATTCCCATTTCTGCGATTTTATTTTTGATCGCGCCAAAATGGGAAATCATGGTTTTAAACTGTTCCCGTGTATTCGCATACTCAATGGCAACACTGGTGGTACGTTTGGCTGCACCGAGCGCAGCCGCGCAGAGTTTGAGACGACCAACGTTAAGGATGTTAAAAGCTATAATATGTCCTTTACCGATTTCCCCTAATACATTTTCTACCGGAACCTTGCAGTCCTGAAAATAAAGCTGAACAGTGGATGAACCCTTAATTCCCATTTTATGCTCTTCCGGCCCGCGGGTGAAGCCTTCAAAATCCCTTTCCACAATGAACGCTGTAAATTTATCCCCGTCCACTTTTGCGAATACTGTATATACATTCGCAAAGCCCCCGTTAGTGATCCAGCATTTCTGGCCATTCAATAAATAATATTTTCCATCTGTGCTCAGCGTGGCAGTTGTTTTTGCACTCAGGGCATCACTTCCACTATTTGGTTCAGTCAATCCGTAGGAACCTTTCCACTCGCCGGTGGCCAGTTTGGGAATATATTTTTTCTTTTGTGCTTCATTACCAAAATATAATATGGGTAATGTGCCTATCCCTGTATGTGCTGCTAACGCAACCGAGAATGAAAATCCGCCGCCCAGGCCTTCGTTAACGAGCGTCGATGTAATAAAATCTTTTCCCAGTCCGCCGAGTTCTTCGGGAATGGAAGCACCCAGCAATCCCTGTTCCCCAGCCTTGTCAATCAGCGAAGGCATAAGACCCGGTTCCAGTTTGTCTATGCGGTCGATGACCGGTAATACTTCCGAATCCAGAAAGGAGGAACACATGTCCTTTACCATCAGTTGCTCTTCCTGGAAATTCTCAGGAATAAAGCAGTCCATTGCTTCGGATTCACGGATCAACCATTCACCACCCTTGATTTCAGCCTTCTTACCTGTAGTCGTAGCCATTGCGCTGGTTTTATTTTATTATTTTAAATTATCGTATACTAATTGCAAAACTCCCCTGCAAATATCTACCTGTTCGGGTGCAACACCCTCAAGGGCCTCATTTAATGTATTTTCGGCAAGCATCATTGACTGCTCCTGGAGCTTGAACCCCAATTTCGTAAGACATATCCGGTTGACCCGCCGGTCCTCTTCGGAAGCAACCCGCCTTACCAGTTGCAATTTTTCCAGATTGTCTACCAATCTGGTAATACTCGGTTTGTCGCGGAAGGTAGCATTACACAATTCCTGCTGACTCAGGCCATCCTGTTTCCATAAATGATAAAGAACGCTCCACTGTTCAATAGTGATGCGAAGGCTTGCGTTGTTAAATTTCTTCTGCAACCGCCGGGCGATGGCGATCGAGGCTTTGCCTGTCACAAAGCTGTACAATTCACCTTTTTTAAATTGGTTGTTTGGCATATAGTTAGTTAAACAACTATATAAATCTAGTCATTTCAGGTGTAAATGGCAAATTTTCGTTCCTTTTTTACAGGGACTCTCAACATGGACGCAGCCAACGTATATTTCAGGTTGAATAGACTAATGTGATTCATTTCCTCATCGCATTTACGGGGGCACTGCTTTTTAT
>JGI1027J12803_100920634_pt1 | contig 21673 bp, 12 predicted proteins | sample IowNatreferecore_FD_12803 | JGI IMG/M metagenome (IMG submission 12803) | reverse complement strand
TCCAGCTTTGAGCGCGAGCTTAGTGCCACGTACTCGAAGGAAGAGTCTCCGGCATGACTGTAACTCAAGACTAAAATTGAAGAAATAATTGCCTAAGGAGGGGCGTAAAGTCTTGTGGTTCGCCTTGAAAATTGTTGAAAGTTTACGCGCGCAGGTTAACCAGTGTAGGTTGAAGTTTAGAACTCAACAGCGATAATAGGTCTCAACGGCGAAATAATGAGGCCCATTTGGTAATCAGCGTCTAGACTTAGAATGACGCACAGTAACAAGGACACAAATGCCTGATCCAATTGCTAGAAAGCGTCTGAAGAAGAAAATGCTTGATCGATGGGAGAACGAGGGAGGGAGGATTGCCGCCGACACAACAACTTCGGACGATACCGGGCTGACAAGCGAGAATAAGGGGCACGGTAAGAAACTATCTTCTCAGCGCGATAACTCGACCGTCGGTGCACCGCATCTCCGACCAAAGGCGCAAACCCACCTGAAATGAGTTACGCTCAAAACGAAGCGTGCGAAGACTGACGCGCCAGGGTTACCTGGCGCGTCAAACCTAGTTAGCTGCGATGATGGACTAGAAACACGGTACCTCGTGCTTTTTCGAGATGTTCGTGGAAAAACGAGGGAGCAGAGGGTAAACCAGAGGCGAGCATTGACACGACATGTGCTTCAACCTTAACACACCACGTCAGGGCACGACACAACCTATGCCAAGTTCAGATTAGTTACACGAACCTCGTGGGAAGGATCTTTGCTCTACCGCTGGCGCAAGCGAGCACAGATGACTTAAGATGCGTTCAAATCAATTAGCTTACAGCTAGCTCACTGGTCCGATTATCACTGTAAATAATTGATTCTAAAAGACTTGCCAGCTTGGCTCAATAATTGGACTGCGCTCGTAAACTTCACGTTTTCAATAACTTACAAGGTGAACTATTAACGTTGACGGTAAGGTTGACGGCAGGTGACGAAGTTGGCATCAATCGACACATCTTCATATGCCCAACTGGGGGACAAATTGAAGCAAGTGCAAATTGAACTCGACCGTAACGGCTTCATATCCGAAGAGCCGTTGATTGTCAGACCTTATTTCCAAGCGTTTGCGACTACGGCTAACCAGAATTGGGCCGGTGCGTCTAATGAATAGATTCTTTGGTCTCAGTTCAACTTTGAGGTCCCTGTCAGTTTAGCTAAGTAGCGCAAACATGATTGAACTAGAAACCTAACTTCAAACTGAGTTGAATCGAACGAGGTCCGCCGATTTGGTAGAGGGGACTGAGGCTTCCGTCCCCCCCACTGAGTTCCCGCCCCAGCATTTTGGTTGATTGCCCAAAAAGCTGATCACTGAGCAGGCTATTTGGCGTTGCGAAATTCGGATGATTGAACACATTGAAGAGATCAGCTCTTAGTTGAAGATTGAGCCGTTCTCCCACCGGGAACCTTCGGCGAAATGAAAAATCAAGTTGCGAAAGCGGAAAGCCACGCACACTATTGCGCCCTAACGTTCCCTGGCGACCAGCGGGAGGCGTCGCAAATGCAGCACGGTTCAGTCGTCGACCACCTGCTACCATCGCGTCAGTAATGTAAATAGGGACGCCGGCAATAAGATCTGCACGAGCAGAACCTGCCCCAAACAGGTTTCGATTAGAAAAAACTGTGAACGGTATCGCAGTGCGAGCCCTGAAGATCGCATCAATGGACCAGTCTCTAAGAACCATCCTGGCGAATTTATTCTCATGAACGTTAGGAACATCATAAGTAACAGCGGCCGAGAACGAATGGCGCACATCGAAATCTGATGGTCCACGATCGATCCCCGGATCAATCCTGGCTGTGGTAACGCCAAATGATGAATCGGCAGAGACTAGATCGATTGAATGAGACCACGTATAAGAGGCCAACGCTTGTAATCCGCGCGATAACCGGCGTTGGTATTGAAGTTGTAGGGCTTCATAATCCGAAGTACCCGCATTTGTTGTCACTTGGACTCTCGTGAAGTTCGGATTAGGAAGAGAGCCTAGTCGCAGTTGTTCTACTCGCAATAGCCGCCGTCCCGCCGCCCCAATGTAGGAGACTGTAAAAGTCTGATTAATACCAATTGACCGCTCGGTTGAAACATTCCATTCATATGTTCGTGGCAATTTTAGATTTGGATCAGAAACGAAAAGCGCCCCATAGGGTGGTTTGGGATTGAAATCGATCGGTGGGACTGAAATGTTGTTGAAATCAAAAGGGAACGTTTGAAACTCTTGAATTCTATCGTAGGGAAGAGTGACGCCGATGACTCCCTTCCCGATTGGGCCAGTGCCGACGTCGTAGAATATTCCAAAACCGCCCCGTATAACCGTTTCGCGTCCTGTCGATTGAGAGAGTCGATACGCGACACCGACTCGCGGCGCAAAGTTATTGTATGTGGTTTTCCATTGAGGCGTGCCAAATGGCGCAAGAGTCATGGTGGCCGGATTATCTAATCCGGCAACCGTGAAGGCATAACTGCCATGCCTATCGGTCGGAGGAGTATTTACTTCCCATCGCAAACCGTAAGAAACCGATAACCTCGGTGATGCTCTCCATGAGTCTTGTCCATACGCAGAGAAATTAGTTAGCAGTGGAAACCGTCTGGCGTCGAATTCGACATCGACAAATAAAGGGGTGTTTGAAATTGCACTCTGTGTATCCTCGAAAAATGGAGCTATGGCCATTCCGTTTTCGCCGAGCACCGCCCAGTTGGGGGCGATGCGTCGATAGTCAACTCCTAATTTCAGTTGATGAGTTCCGGTTGTTATCAGGAAATTGTCCACTAGATTGAATTGCCGCTGACTACTCGAGACATCATTGAGACCTACCTCGTAAAACAGGGGCCCTAAATTGAATTGAAATAGAGAAGCGCCACGATTTGTAATTGGCGGAAACATAGCTGCATCAGAGGGCGGAACTCCGCCCGCAAAATCATCGAGCGACAAAATCTGCATTTGAGTGTTCCGACTGCAATTGATCCGAAGGTCATTATTCGTTTGTGGCGAGAAGCTCTGGGTTAAGCCGATCGTAACTGTCGTTGTATTCAACTGATTCGTTTGCAATTGATTCAGTGTAGTTGAAGAACGCTGAGTTGCGTCCGAGGGCGCGTAGTTATACCGACCGAAAAGCGTCATGGTGTTGCTGAAACTGTGATCAACGCGAATGCTTGTGGCGTCCAGCGTGGTTGGATTTGAGTAGCCTGCAAATGATTCCGCGAATCCGCCCCCCAGGTCTCTACCATTAGGAATAGGAAATGCGAAGATAAAAGGTTTGAGTGCAGCAGGTACAGCGTTGCGGACCGCGAGGGTGGGAGCCTCTGTAACCGCAAACTGTGGCTGACGAAGACGCAAACCTTCGTAGGAAAAGAAGAAGAAGGTTCGATCCTTAACGATCGGCCCACCAACGACACCACCAAAATCGTTTTGTCTTAGAGCTGGTTTTGACTGTCCGCGGCTATTCGCAAACCAATCGTTTGCGTCGAGAGCATCATTGCGAAAGTAATCAAAAACATCGCCATGAAAATCGTTTGTTCCGGAACGCGTAACCACTGATACCTGCGCCCCAGGCATTCGACCAAACTCTGCAGCATAGGTTGAAGTCTGCACTCGAAACTCACGTAACGCATCGACTGATACGAGACTATTCATGCCGCCGAGAACACTGAATGTCGGAATAGTTCCCGCTACGGATTGGTTGGAAACGTTACCCACGTTCGCGCCAACACCATCAACCATAAAGTAGTTGGCATTCGCGCGTTGTCCGTTGACGCTAAATTGTCCCTGCTCAACGCCATTCGATCGGGTCAGGACTACACCAGGAGTGAGTTCGATTAGTGATCCAAAGCTTCGGCCATTGAGTGGTAAGTTTTCCACGAATTGATGATCCACCACAGTGCTAACAGCTGCCGATTCCGTTTGGATAAAAGATGTTCCATCAATGTTGACTGATTCGCTGATCTCTCCAAGCTCTAGTTGGATCTTCAAAACCTGTTGGTCGCCGACGTGTAGTACAACATCCTTATTTTGAAATGGACGGAACCCATTTCTTTGGGCAACCACTACATATCGACCTGGCAGGAGCAAGGGGATGACGAAGGACCCAGATTTATCGGTTGAAGTTTCTCTTCGCATCGCTGTGTCGGCATTGATTGCTGTAATAGAAACTGCAGGAACTACTGCTCCCTGGGGGTCAACGACGATTCCGGAAAGCACGGCTGACGATGCTTGCGCGTATGCTGTCGAAACGAAGTGATCTGAGATGGACATTGGACCCCAACTCAGCAGGATAAAAAGAAACAGGAAGGGTGCCTTTGAAAAAAGCGACAATTGAGCTAGTGATGAGCTTTGTTCTTCGGGGTTTGAAATCATTCGAAACGTTCCTTCCGAAGTTTTAACTGCGAAAGCATTACAAGCCGTCACCTGAAATCAGAGATGAGAACTACGTCTTGAGAGTCGTGCACACGCAAGTACGCAAGCTCGAAGTTGCGAGACCAGCTGAACCCTAAGATCCGTTCGGAATTGAGTTGGGTGACTTGTACCGGTGGGCCACCGTTGATTGGTTGATTCCAAATGTTCGAATTCTTTCCAATGTCGAGATAGCTGATGTTTTGACCATCAGGTGTCCACTGCAGTGAGATGGTGCTGGCGCGGTTCACATCAAAAGTCTTTACCGGCGGGCCCCCAGCAATGGGGATTAATGCTATCTGGGAGGGTGCGGCTTTTTTCGGCATGTACCAGCAGGCCACCAGGGATCCGTCAGGAGACACTGCTGGTCCGCTGGACGGAATACTACTCAACTCCACTGAGTCGCCTCCGTTAATCGGCACCTTCCAAACAGTCTTTTCGTTAATAGGGGTATCGACTCCGCCTTTTGAATAGACGACCCAGAGCCCGTCGGGCGAGACGGTAGGGTGCACCTCGCCATCGCCCTTCGTCAGTTGTAGAGGATTACTGCCGTCGATGTTCATACGCCAGATGTTGAAATTTCCTGCGCGGTTCGAAGAGAAGACGATGTAGCGACCATCGGGTGAGGCCTGTGGCTGTAAGTGTTTACCTGCATTGGCAGTGAGTTGTCTTGGATTCGTTCCATCCTTATCCACAATCCAGATGTCGCGCTGACCGGCGTTATTCACTGGGCAGACGATTCGGTTATCAGGAGTCCAGGACACAGCGCCGGCCAGTTTTCTCTCACCGAATGCAATGGGTTTGGCGTTAGTTGGCTCTCCTGACGGTGCAATCCAGATGTTGCTTAGTTGTGACGATTGGAGTGTAACCAATGTCTTACCATCAGCTGATATGCTAACGTCCACATAGCTATCGAGATCGTTTGTAATCTTGTGAGGCTCCCCGGTTGGATATGGAATTAGCCATAGCTGCTTAGGAGATGCTTCTGCATCCATCGCTGACGCAACTAGTCCGCTACCATCAGGGAGCCAGGCAAGTCGGTCCAAGGCTTTCCACCTGAAATTAGATGTCCATCGGTGTTCTCCAGTCGCGATGCTTAAAGCGACTACTCTGAGGATTTCACCGGATGCCTCGCTACATGCGATCAGACTCCCGTCGGGTGACCATGCTGGTGAAGAGAAGTGTCCTGGATTCTTAATTGATGCGAGTACCTTTTCACCTGATCCATCCACGTTCGCCAGCACTAATGAAGGCGATCCGTCCTCGTCGTATCTCGAAAATACAAACTGCTTTCCATCCGATGAAAAACTGATCGGCCCATGTCCGTTATCGTTTGACATCACTGCTTTGGCTTCACCACCCTGAACAGGAATTCTGAAGAGTTTTTCGTGGCTAACGTAGAAGATTGCATCGGCACTTGGTGAGTAGGTCGGATAGACAATGCTGTTATCAGCCACAATCGGCCAACTGTTGTTCGTTCCTACCTCCCGGACAAACAGACTTCCAGTTGCCGAGAAGGCGATGAATTTGCCATCCGGCGAGAGAGCAACGTTACCGGCGGTTTCTGTTCCTGGGACCGGCTCGATTCGCATCTGGTTAGCTAACGGCCGTGCGCGGTTTCTAAAGTTCAAACCAAATGTTGCACCGAGTACTACGACGACCAAACTCGCCAACACCAAAGAGGCGCCGGTTTTATGGCGCTTGATGCCGCTAACGACATACTCGATCGTCGAAACAGTTGTAGTTGCTGTGGTCCCGCTTGTTGCAGCTGTTGAACGGGAGCCGCTCTGAGGCGCAACATCACTGCCGATCACGTTAGCAACTTCGCCTCGAATGACTTTTAAAGCGGTTAGCAATTCATCACTGGTTTGATACCGCTCTTCAGGCTTTTTGTTTAGTACCTTGTTAATTAGGTTCTGAATTTCCACTGGCACATCGATAAGCGGTGAATGAGTTTTCTTCAGTATTGCACCGACTAGTTGATTCGAATTCTCTCCCTTAAATGGCGCCTCCCCGGTGATCATCTCGTAAAGCACGACACCAAAGCTGAATATGTCGCTACGCTGATCGACTTGCAATCCCTGCGCTTGTTCAGGTGACATGTACTTAACGGTCCCCATAACAAGTCCAGACGAGACGTCCACTCTCTCAGCAACACTTACATCGCCTCGCGTTTGCTCGTATTGCTCTGTGAGTTTCGCGAGGCCGAAGTCGAGCACTTTCACGTAACCGTCTGGACGCAGCATGATGTTCTCCGGCTTGATGTCGCGATGAACAATACCGGCTTTGTGCGCAGCTGAAAGAGCACTTGCTATCTGAGTTGCAATCTCTAACGTTTCAGACAGATTGAGAGGCGAACGCTTCAAACGCTGACGAAGCGTCTCACCATCGACAAACTCTGTCGCCATAAAATGGCGGCCTTCAATCTGCCTGATTTGATGGATTGTGAGGATGTTCGGATGATTAAGGGCCGAGGCTGCACGTGCTTCCTGTCGAAAGCGGCGTAAACGTTCTTTGTCCTTCGTGAATTCTGCCGGCAGTAACTTGATCGCTATCCTGCGTCCGAGTTCGCTATCTTCAGCAAGATAGACTTCACCCATGCCGCCAACGCCCAGTAGCGAGATTATCTTGTAATTACCAAGGACCTGACCTTCCTTGAGCTCAGGTTGATCGGTTGCGAAAAGACCGACGGCCGTTTCAAAAGCAGGGGCGTCAAACAGACTTAGACGCTCAGAGTCAGAAGAAATAAGGGACTCGACCTCTCGGCGCAGTTCTTCGTCGGTCCCGCAAGTTTCGTTCAAAAAATCAGTTCGCTCGTCGGGACCAAGCTCGATTGCGGCCTGGAATATTTTGTCTACCTGTTGCCAGCGGTCAGGTGTCATCGGTTCATGAACAATGATAGTCAGCAATGCGTTGGACAGGAGCCCAACTGTCAAGGAGGGCTACTATGGCAATGCTCGAGCTCTCGAACTACTGCCTGGTACCCAAGTCTAGCGAGAATTTCATCCAGATCCCATCATGCGTCTAAACAAATCAGTTGCCAGCCGGCTTGGTTAGTTCGCGCTTAAGCCATGCTTTGGCGGAGCGCCATTCGCGTTGGACTGTAGGTGAGGAGATTTTCATCACTTCGGCAGTTTCTTCAATGCTCAACCCGCCAAAGAACCGTAGTTCTATGATCTGACTCTTGCGTGGATCTATCACCGCCAGCGTTTTGAGTGCGTCGTCGAGCGCAACTATCTCACTCGCCTTCTGGTCCATTCGAATCATCGCATCGTCGAGAGCGATCTTGCGGGCTCCTCCGCCTCGCTTGGCATATGAGTATTTGCGCGCGTGGTCCACCAGGATATGACGCATAACCTGGGCAGCTACGGCGAAAAAATGCGCTCGATTTTGCCACGGAATGTCCTGCTGATTTATCAGTCTTAGATATGCTTCATTAATGAGTGCAGACGTCTGGAGTGTGTGATCCGGATTCTCTTTAGCCATGTAGCGGCGAGCAATCCGGTGCAACTCACCATGAACTAAAGAAACCAACTCATCGAAGGCAGCTTTGTCGCCTTTGCTCCAGTTGATCAGAAGTTGAGTAACTTCATTCGGTAAAGCAGCCATGATGGTTTTCACCGCGAGGATAGGTTGCCCCCGCCCTTTTATCAGATTTAGTCGGCAATCAGAAAACAATTTGGTGAGAGTGATGGTTTTTTGCCGAGATTCTCGCTATAGGCCATGAAGTCAGCAATTGGAGAGTCCCAGCCAGTCGTGGCGACTTTCCTATGCACAATTCTTAAGAGGAGAATTTCAATGCGTCGACCAACTCTCTTTGCCAGGTTGCTTTCAATTCTTACCCTTTTGCTCATTGCGACCCTCCTTTTTTCAGGCGCTGCCGTTCAGACGGCAAGTGCGACTGTTTCGGGAGCCAAACCTGGCGGCGGAAGCGCGCCCTACGTTGGGCCGGTAACTTCAGTCATCTTTGATTACGATCTGTTAGGTAACCAACTACTAATGAGAAGTGACGATGCCAACGGCGTGGGCCAAGCGACGTACACGACACTAACTGGCAAAGGAGCTAATGCGCCTGCCGTTAACAGTGCGATCCTGAGTGATGGGAAATGGCAGCTAAGTATGAACGACCAATCGGGACGTAGTGTGTGGATTACGCCGAACCAGGGAATCGACGGCTCGCAACCCACGGCACCACCCGCGGGCTATTATGCGATCCAGAAAGCCTACAGCGTCTGTCGGGACCAGAGCGAAAACCCAGTTCCCTTTCCAAATCTGACTAACGGAAGCGGTAATTGCTCGCTGGCCGTCAATTTCTTTTTCGGTGGCATTCTCTACAAACTCATCATGAGACCCGACGAGCTGGATGGCACAGTCTGTCCTTCAGGCGGATGTCCCGCGACGGGTTTGGCTTTCGTCACCTGCAACGCCGTTAGCAGCAATCAATGTGTGAATTGGACCATCACCCCGAACTCGACTGCTCCTATTGTAGGTGTAGCGAACCTATATAGCTACACCGGCCCTCGAGGAACACCATGGGTCTTTATCGGGCAGTACAACAACACGTTTCGCATTAATGCAGCGAAGCCATAAACAAGGATGCTTGACGGTGGACAAATGAAAAACGCTTTCGACGCGAATTGTTCTCAAGTCCTTGCAACACGTAAACGCAATGAACAACTCTCTCGACAAACCTATTCATTTGTTCGAAGGGATAGCCTCAAACGGCCATGTTCTCGAGGTCCTCAGCATCCTGGTTTCCGTTTTTCTTTTCCCACCACTTGGAATGTGCACTCAAGAACGATCCGAACGCCATAGACTCTATGGAGAAGTGAAGCTTGAAAGGGGACCTATCAGCAACGCTCTTTCCGTCAACAGAAATCCTTCATTCGACGTAATTCTTTACAGTCTTTCAGGCAATGTTCTTGGGCGACAATCAGTGTTGAATAGAGGGCCATATCAGTTCGTTGATGTGCCTAGTGGGCAATACGACTTGGCTATTGAATTTCAGAGCCGGGAGATCGGGCGGACGCGTATTTGGATCTTTGCTTCATTCGATAGAGACGTGCGGCAGGATTTAGAACTTGCGTGGAGTTCAACTGAAATTTACCACAAGCCCATGACTGTGTTCGCTGGGGATTCTTATGAGCGCTCGCGGTCCAACCAGAAGGGATTTGAGAACGCCCAACACGCTATTCGCAAGAAGAGGTATACAGAAGCGACGAGTATGTTAAAGAAGATCCTTGCTGATGACTCGAACGACTTTCAGAGCTGGACAGAACTGGGGACCACATTCCTTGCCCAAAGCATTTTGGATGAAGCAGAAGTCGCGTACGTGCATGCGACGGAACTGAGCCCAACATTCTTTGTGGCGCTTTTGGACCTTGGTCGACTAAGACTTATGCGTAAGGATTTTGTGGGAGCTATTCCAATTCTTTTGCGAGCTGTGGAAACGAAGCCTAGGTCGGCAGACGCGAATTTTTATTTAGGCGAAGCCTATCTTCAGGTGAAAAAGGGTTCCACGGCAGTTACTTACTTTTGTGAGGCACTAAGGCTTGATCCAATTGGTAAAGCCGAAGCACATTTGCGCCTCGCTTTGCTATACAACGCCGCAGGATTGAAAGATAAGGCTGCCATTCAATATCAAGAATTTCTTAAAAAACGTCCCGACTATGAGGACAGGCAGACGCTCGAGCGATACATCGACGCAAATCTAAAGTCATCGCGATGATCAATACAAAAATCCTAAAGCGAACGCCACACGTGACACTTTTCTGACGAGCTGGACCAATTCACAATAATCTACCGGAAATCCATGTGCGCATTCACTGCAACGGTAACCTTGGACCAACCCCCGGCGCGCGGTTTGATCATGAACATCAGCTCGCGAAAGCGCTAAGCGATACTGAGCTTCTGCTCCGGCGCGCCTGTTGCTCGCGTCGAGCCACAGATGAACACACTATTGCTGGCGCGAGCAAGCACAGATGACTTAATATGAAATTACATTAATTAGATTTCAGCCCGGCATGATGGTCCAATAAAGACCGTAAGTTATTGATTCTAAAGAACTTGCCCGCTTGGCTCAGTAATTGGATTCACGCTCACAAGCGTCATGGTTTCAATAACTTACAGACATCAGTTTCAACGTTGACAGGAAGGTTGACGGCACACTTAGTATCATTTACTGACGCCACCATGCCGCGCGAGAATAGGTAAACACGACCTTACCGGAGCTGCCCGCGAAGCGATTTTCAGCCAATCTGACCAAATAAAATGTAAGGACCCTCCTACACTCAGCTAGCCATTTCTGTACTTGGACCATGCGGACTTTGCAACCTCACACTATGAAGCCTGTGCGTTCACGCAAAGGGAATCGATCATGCATACTCCGAACTTGAACAGTTAGTTGATCACCGTGTCGCATTAGGGCGTCCAAGAACCTTAAGGGAGCTTTAGTTTGGACTTTGAGGGTGAGGTGTTGAATGGCGAGAAACCCGTTCGTTCGCCGAGGAAAGACTAATTCAATGTCTCGGGCCGGAATGCAAAGGAAGCGGAGCGGAGACCGAGGCCCAATTTCAATTGCGAAAAATATTGCGCGATCTTTTGATCCGAAGATGAGCGTCGTTTCTTTTTCTTGATTAGAGCATGGATTCATAACTCCAGGTCGTCGGTTCGAGTCCGACCCCCCGCTACCAATTTCTTCAATTAATTCAATAGCTTACGCAATCTGAACAGTCGAGTGTAGGCCTCGTTACCTGACTTCATGTGACGAATTTGCTGAAATCTCACTCTGGTGAAGTGTTAATTACGAGAAATTCGGCCGTTTTTGGACAGTTGCGGGATTCTTTCTGCGGACCAAAGACCTCGATCCCACGCTCACAGTGAAAGGAGTGCTTATATATTAAGGACTCAAAGGACGGACCTTGGAGCTTGTGCCCCCACGTTGTCAAGTTTAGTAGTCCTTACATAAACTCGGAAAGTCGCCGCTGTCTTATCTCCAAGGTTTGCGCGTGGAGCGCGCAGTGCGTCTTCTGAAGACGAGCAGCTTGAGCGTCGACGAGATCGCGGTGCGTGTCGGATATACGGAAGGCTCGATTCTGCGAATCCTTCTGCCGAGGCGACCTGGCCTCGGAATCAAGTAGATCAGGCGGTCCGCCTGATCCCTAGAAGGAATTTCCCATTCACAAAGAAGCCTTCAACCTCAGAACTCCAGTCTTAAAGCAAGTTGAGTTGAGCGTGGACCTCCGATCTGGTAGAGAGAATTGAGCCCGCCAAGACTTCGGCCGAGCATCATTGTCGATTGACCAAAGAGTGCGCCTTCGCTGAGATTGCTCTTGGGGTCTGCAAAGTTTGGGTGATTGAAAATATTGAAAAACTCCGCTCGAAATTGCAGTGCCAAACTTTCGCTCAAGTCAAACTTTCGATGAAGCGCAAAGTCCAACTGTGTGGCCGGAAAACCTCGCAGAGCATTGCGTCCCAGACTTCCCTGTCGAACTTGCTGAGGTATGGAAAACGCAGCGCGATTGATGCGCCAACCACCACCTACTTCCGTGTCTTTTATGTATAGAGGAACTCCTTCAATCAAATCAGGTCGCAGCACGCCAAAAGCGGTCTGCAGTCGCCTCCCGGTGAGGACGTTTACCGGAGTCGCTGTGTGAGTTCTGAAAACACTATCGATTGACCAGCCGCGAAGAATGTAGTTGAGAACTCGCGTGTCGGTGAGATGACCTATGTCGTAAGTGATGGCTGCTGAAAGCGAGTGACGAACGTCAAAATCCGACGATGCGCGATCAACTTTGGGATCGAGCGTCGTATTCGGAAGGTTCAAGACATTGTCAGCTGAACTGATGTCTATTGAGTGAGACCAATTGTAGGAAGCGATACTCTGAAATCCACGCGAGAGGCGACGCTTATACTGAAGTTGCATAGCGTGGTAATCCGAAGTCGCCAGATTAGTTACTCCATTGACGGCGCCAAAACCAGGAGTGGGCTGAAACAATCTTTCAAGCCGCAGAAGGTTTCTGCCGGACGCGCCCACATAAGAGGCCGTGAGAGTCTGATTCGTTCCGAACGAATGTTCTAGCGCAACATTCCATTCATAAGTTCGTGGCTGTTTCAGATCCAGATCAAACACCGGAATGAGTGAATACGGGGGCGTTGAGGGCGAAGGTGCGGGTGGCGTTGCCTGAGCAGTAGTAAGAGGAAAAGGGACGCCGGTGAAAGATGTTCCGGATGACGTAGTCCCGCCGAGGACGGTGCCCGCCAGACGACCCGCAGTGTCATAGAAGATCCCGAATCCTCCTCGCAGTACTACTTCCCGACCAGGCTTCTGCGAGAATTGGTAAGTCACACCAACGCGCGGAGCAAAATTGTTATAACTGGTGTTCCATGATGTACCTGGTTCTGCTAGATGAATGCTGGAAGGATTCTTCAAATTCCCGACGGCGATGATCGGAGCATTAGCTGAAGTGATCGAAGCCCCGGGGTTAAATTCCCATCTAAGACCATAGTTGAGTACGAATCTTCTTCCAATTCTCCAATTATCTTGTCCGAAAGCGGAAAAATGACTGACGTTTGTAGTGGCTTTACCCGTCTTGCCACTAATTGATACGAAGTCTGCAATACCGGTCAGCGCCCCGGGCACACCTGAAAAGTTGACTTGCTGTAGATATGCCGAGGTATCAAGAATGGGGGCTAGGGGCCTCCAGTCAACGCCCATTTTAAATTGATGTGGACCACTGGTTATGGCTAAGTTATCGACGAGGTTTATCTGGCGCTGCAAGTTGCGAGCGTTTTTACCCACAATGAAACCGACCTCTTCCTCCAAGACGAGATCGAAAAACGAGTCGGCGCTCGAGGCGAATGGTGGGAAAAGAACGGAATCGGCCGGAGGTACTGCACCACCGTAACTATCTAGAGACCAGATGTTGCTTCCATGATTTCTACTGTAATTCGCACGAACGTCATTAATAATTCTCGGACTCAGTATCTGGGTAGAACCAACGGTCATTGTGATTGTCTTGAAGAGCACACTCGTGAAGTTGTTTAGACTTACAGTTTGAGACAGCGGGTCGCCACCGCGTTGATTGCCGTCAGAGGGCGCGTAGTTGTACCTGCCGAATAACGTGACCTTGCTGTTGAAGGCGTGGTCTAACCTGATACTTGTAGCATTCAGACTTGAAGGATTCGAATAGCTAGTATTGAATTCCATCAGGCCGTTACCAAGACTCCGACCGTTAGGAAGTGGGAAGGCTTTTAAATACGGCTGCATTTGACTTGGCGCGGTGATCCGCTCGTTGATTCCAGGAACAGCTGTTATGCCAACGCGCGGTTCGCGAAGCCTAAGTCCCTCGTACGAGAAAAAGAAGAAGCTGCGATCACGAACAATAGGTCCACCAAACACGCCGCCAAAATCATTCTGTCGAAGTGCTGGCTTTCCGAGCCCGAGACTGTTTGCGAACCAATCATTCGCGTCCAATGCGTCGTTACGAAAGTATTCGAAGAGGGCTCCGTGAAAATGGTTTGTGCCAGAGCGACTGACCGTTACTACCTGAGCACCTGGCATTCGACCAAACTCAGCCGCGTACGTGGAACTCTGAATTGTAAATTCTTGCAATGCATCTATTGAGATGAGATTGCTGGTGGTACCCAGACCACTGAAAGCCGGAATAGTCCCACCCGCTGTCTGAGTAAGTGTCACGAATGGATTGACGCCAACATTTGCACTGACACCGTCCACTGTGAAGTAGTTAGCATTAGCCCGTTGTCCGTTGACACTGTATTGTCCTTCAGTCTTGGTCAGCACGGTTCCTGGTGTCAGTTCAATGAGAGTACTGAAGCTCCTTCCATTGAGCGGCAAGTTCGCGACGAATTGGCGATCAACTACAGTGCTGACGGCAGCTGACTCGGTTTGAATCAATGACACACCATTGATGATTACGGACTCGTTAATCTCCCCAACCTTTAACGTAAGCCTCAGCTGTTGGTTTTGATTCACGTTAAGGACGATGTCTCTAACTTCTAATTTGCGAAATCCGTTTTGCTGGACCACAACACTATAATGACCAGGCGGCAAGAGTGACGCTACAAAGTTGCCATCTTTGTTCGTCGTGAGTTCTCGCTGTAATCCAGAATCGACATTCGTCACTGTGATTTGCGCATCGATTATGACGTAACGATTTTCATCTACTACGGTGCCGGAGAGAGTGGCTGTTGCGGACTGCAACAGAGCTGCAATGAGTGAAACTCTATTGAATGCCATCGTTGAGTTGCTAGCGGCAGTCAAAAAGACGATCAGGATAAGGCTCAGCAATAGCCGAATTGGGAGACTCTGGGGTGTCACGCTCATTCGAAAACTCTCCTCGAAGAGAAAGGTGAAGAACTATCGGAAATTTCTTACGAGAATAAGATCAGTCGGCGTTGTTCCTCGGGCGACAGCAAGTTGTTTACCATCGGGAGACCAAGCGAAGCACTGTATTAGATCAGCTTTGAAATCTGTTACCGGCTGTGCCGGACCACCATCAATAGGTTGAACCCAGATATTCAATACCCCGTTCTGCGCAACTATATAAGTCAGTGCTCGACTGTCAGGCGTCCACCTCATTCGTCCTGAGATCTGAGCGCCTGAAGGCAGTTCAAGGACAGTAATCGGAGCTCCGCCACCGGATGGTGCCACTGCCATTCTCTTAGGATTGGTCTCTCCATTGTTGAGAACGTAGGCTTTTAGTTTTCCATCCGGCGAAACCCCAAGCGTATATGGAAAACCATCTCCATATTGAATTGGTTCACCGCCGTTAATAGAGACCTTCCATGCCTTGCCGCCAGAGCCATAACTCACCCATTGACCATCGGGGAAAAAGATCGGATTAAATTCGCCTAAGCCATGTGTCAATTGCACTGGATTTCGTCCGTCAATATCGATCCGCCAAAGATTTGTATTCCCGGCTCGACGCGAAACGAACACCACATACTTACCATCCGGCGATACGGCAAGTCCGTTGTAAACACACCCCATATTGTTTGTTAACTGCTGCGGGTTACTACCATCGGCATTCATGATCCAGATGTCGGGCTGACCACTCGCGTGCGATGAGTAAACAATTCTTTCGTCAGGCGTCCAGCCTATTCCCATCCACCCATCGCGGCGGCCAGTACCAGATGTAATCTGCGCCGTCTGGCGTAAGTCTTCTGCTGACTGGTTCCATATGTTTGTTATCACCTCGTTTCGTTTGGTAATCAAAACGCTCGAATCCGCTGTAAGACTCAATCCGGAATATGAGCCGATGTCGTTAAAAACTTTCCTGGCTGTTCCTGCCGGATAATCAACTTGCCAAACCTGAGTTCCCTCATCCTCGTTCGCTGCAATCATGAGCAAGCCACTACCATCTGCAAGCCAGGCAATTTCACCAATGGAACGAAATTCTTTTGTTTTGATCGGTGTCTCGACTCCGTCTTCTGTTCTGACAGCCACCAATCTCCAATGTGTCTTACCGTTCTGATTGAGTACTTCACTGCAAGCAATCAATTTCCCATCAGGCGACCACGCAGAGACAGCAAGAGAATCAAAGCCTTCACGATTCGCAAGCTTGCGCTCATCAGTGCCATCGACGTTTGCAACAAATAGCGCGGTTTCACCTGAAGGATATCCACGAGTGAATGCGAGTCGTTTGTAATCCGGCGAAAACGTAACAGGACCCTCACCATTGGAATTACTAATCCCGTCAATCACCCGTTTTGGTTCACCTCCAATTACCGGCACCTTACAGAGTCCAGGCCCTTCACCCTCTTTAGTACTGCCGAAATAGAAGAGATAATTTCCATCGGGTGAAAAGCTAATGTCTCCGTAGTCCAGCTTCCTGGGTGGGATGATTTGAGCGTTACTGTTAGTCGCGATTTGCCTGATCCAAAGACTTTGCAATCCGCCGGCCTCGCTGACGTACGCGAGGTATCGGGCATCCGGCGAGATTGCCGCGTTACCGATGAAGCCTCCTAACGTCAACCTGACCAGGCTCATGTTTTGTTGTGGTCGCGTTCGCCCGGCAATGAATCTGTAACTCAGATAGCCAACACTGAGGGTGAACATGAAGAGCGTCGCCATCACCACGCCAGTGAGCGATTTGTGATGCTTCGCTTCACTGACCAGGAACTCAGCACTTGAAGTGAACCGTTTGGTCCATGTTGCCGTTGTTAGTGAACTAACGGCTCGCTGCCTTCCTGTGTCAAAACGTCGTGAGTCACTGAATAGATGAAATTCCGGACTGTTTAGCTTCGATTGAGTCTCAACTGCTTGTTTGAGATTTCTGAGATCGTCGAGAAAACCGCTAACTGAAAGGTACCGCTGTTTTCTATCCTTGCGGAGGCCTTTGGTGATAATCGGTTGCAGACTTTCCGGATAATCCGCGAGATAGCCCACTAACGATGGTGGGTCGTCCTTCAATATCGTGGCAATAAGGTCACTTACCGTGTCGCCTTCAAAAGGCGCCTGGCCGGTGAGCATTTCATAGAACACAACGGTCAGGCTGAAGATGTCACTGCGCGCATCGACGTCTAAACCTCGTGCTTGCTCAGGCGACATGTACTTAACAGTTCCCAGCACTAACCCTGGAGCGGTATCTAATGTTTCATTGGTAGTACCAGACGGCTGTTCAGTGAGTTTTGCAAGTCCAAAGTCGAGTACCTTAACGTACCCATCAGGTCGCAGCATGATGTTCTCTGGCTTGATGTCTCGGTGGACAATGCCCGCCATATGCGCAGCCCCAAGTGCGACGGCGACCTGAATCGTAATCTCTAAAGCTTCGACCATTGGCAATGGTCCGGACTTCATGCGCTCGCGCAAGGTCTGGCCATCCACGAACTCAGTTGCGATGAACTGTTGGGCCTCTATTTCACCAAGTTCGTGAATCGTGAGGATATTGGGATGATTCAGCCCTGATGCAGACTGGGCTTCCTGCTGAAAACGTCTAAGGCGATCTTTGTTTCGTGTGTAATCAAGGGGAAGGAGCTTGAGCGCGACTCTGCGATGAAGCTGTTTATCAACGGCTAGGTAAACCTCACCCATGCCGCCCTTTCCAATCAAACTCAGCACTTCGTAGTGACTGATAGCTTGGCCGGGCCTTAGGCGCGGCTCCTCGTCTACGAGCAAAGGAGCCGCAACCTCCAACGCTGCCTGTTCGATCAAGTTATACCCGTTAACGTCGTAAGAAATCAGGGATTCCACTTCGCGACGCAAAATCGGATCTTCGGCACAAGCTTGATCCAAAAAGGCAACCCGCTTCGCCGGCTCGAGTTCAATCACGGCCGTGAACAACTCGTTTACTTGCTGCCAGCGCTCAGGCGTCATGTTTAGTAGACCAAGGGCGTTGCCGCGAGTGGACGACCTCTCCTAATAAACAAGCGTAAGATCCAGGCGAAACCTATCAAGAGAAGATCGAACTACTGGGTGCCTGAAATTTCACGCCCTAACCAGGCTTTCGCTGCGCGCCACTCGCGCATGATGGTAATAGGAGCGAGATGCAATACTTCTGCGGTTTCTTCCACCGTCAATCCACCGAAAAACCTCAGCTCAACAATGTGGCTCTTGCGTTTATCGATCAGAGCCAGACGATTTAGCGCATCATCAAGTGCAATCAAATCCATGGCGCGTTCCACACAGATCACTGCCACATCATCTAGTTGAACGTGTTCTGCTCCAGCTCCACGTTTGTTCGATCGATACCTGCGCGCGTGGTCAACCAAAATGTGACGCATTACTTGAGCGGCGACGGCGAAGAAATGAGCCCGATCCTTCCATTTGACGTCTTGTTGATTGACCAGGCGCAAGTATGCCTCATTAATCAACGCTGATGTCTGAAGGGTATGTCCGGTATTTTCTCGACCCATGTAAGCGCGGGCCAGGCGACGCAGTTCTGGATAGATCAGCGGAATTAATTCGTCGAGTGCAGCCTTGTCACCGCTGCTCCAACGGGTCAAGAGCTGAGTGATTCCCTGGGGGATTTGGGACATAACTCAATTCCGTTTCTAGTTCTAGAAGTGGTTGGCTTAAAGCGGCGGACGAAGCGTTAGCTGAGAGACTTACCCAACCGGAATTCTGCGAATGATAGCACCGAGCCAAATTTTGCGCTATCGAGAGTGAAAGGCTTTTTTTCCAATTCTTGTACACGGCTCGGAGGTTCCCATGAAAATATCTAAAACCAGATTCGCCACTCTTACACTGTTGCTGCCTTTGCTCCTGGTGTCTGGACTGGGTCGTCTGGACAACGGTGAGGCGCAGCCAATCCGACGCACTAATATCGCAAAGCGATCGACTGTGTTGCAAAATAACACGACCTCTTCTTCAACTGCTGTGACGGCGAATGGACACAGTTCATGCGGTGCCGACGTCACTAATCTGAGTGTAAGCGTGTTCAAGTACATTGATGCTAGTAAGACCACTTCTTACAATCTGCAACCAGACCTCACGAACGCCGACGGAAGCCCTGTGCCTTATGTTACAGGCGGGAACGGAAAAAATAACATTCTTGCCCAATTCCAGGTAAGTAATTGCACTTACGACTTTACGTTGAGCACCGGTTCGTCTCGGTTCATGACTTACAAGTTTCCCGATGGCTCTGTCCTCGGAACGTCGGTGAACTTCGGTTTCTTCAACATGGACCGTGTGGCCGACGTGCCAATTACCGATGGCGGGTCCGCTTTTCTGAACTGGTGCAACACTGCGACAGACAATTACGGTGGCTGCGGTGTCGACGCAAACGGTTACTTCGTGAGGAGGGCGTATGGCTCGACCATAACCGGCACGAACAATACATACCATCTGCGCTTCAACTACGACCCTCTGGACAATCAACCGATAGAGTCCCTTGGGATAGGCGCTGCCTTCGTCAAGGTTTATCACACTGACGCCAGCACGTGGACAATGATGCCGGATGTCGTTGCGCCGCCTCCGGGCGTGGTTGGTACGGACGGAGAGTGGTCAGCGCTGCTCGACTACCAGACCCAATCAGTCTCGAGTTACCAGAAGACGCCGTTCAAGATCCTCGTTAAGAAGTTATAGGCGGATGTCATCACCGATTAGGAGAAAAAGAGACCTCGCGCCAGCGCAGACTGCTTGCAATCAAACCGCAGTGAGGTTACTGCTGTGTCTCTAACAAGCCAAGACAGATTAACTAAGCACACAGAACCCCTCGGGGAAGAAATTCCTGGCGGGCCAAGACTTCATCCATCCTGGCGAGCGTTCATTCGATATTGTGCGGAATTGAAGCATGGAGAGATTGGGTCACTAAAAATCCAGGATGGCTTACCCATAATCGCGGAAGTAACGAAAGAGAAGATTAAGTTCGGGCCATAATAAGTCCTTTAGTTCCAACTTTCGGCTGACCGAAAAACTCGGAGGCCGTCGTGAGGGTAAACCCACGGCGGCCTCTCTCGGATTGGTGTATCAATTATGAAAAACGCGACAACGTCGATTCTGATTACGGCAATTGGTGTCATCATAGCGGGTGCAGTTGCCCCGGTGCTTGGGATATCCTGCAATTCCACCCAGACTCAGATGACGCAAGCTGCAGCAACTCAGCGAGTCCAAGTGAACGCGGCGGCGCTCAACAACATTGGTTTGGGTTATGCCCGCGAGGGAAAATACGACGACGCGATCAAGGCTTTCAAAGAGGCAATCAAGATCCAACCAAATTTCGCCTACGTTTATTTCAATTTGGGTATTCTGTACAACTTGGTCAAGCGTTACGAGGAAGCGATCCAGAGCTTCACTGTCGCAATCCAGCTTAGCCCCGATTATGAGGAGGCATACCGAAACCTGGGAAATGCCCTCGTTAGCAGTGGAGCTAACACAGCCGCAATCCAACCATTATTGAAGGCCGCCGAGCTCAATCCGCATTGCGGCCAAACGTACAACGACCTCGGCTTCGCGCGCTTCAATTTGCGCGAGTACAACAAAGCGCTGGAATCCTTCCGCCAGGCAGCTGCGCTAGAACCGGAGAGCGCTGAGATTCAATTCAATCTGGGTAACACATTGATGACCCTCAAACAATACGAAGCTGCGTTCGTGTGTTATCAAGAAGTGATTCGGTTGCGACCGGATTGGGCCGATGCACAGGAACACTTCGGCGATGCGGCTGCGAGCGCGCTGCACTTTGACGCTGCGGCACAAGCTTACTTGCAGGTTACCCGTGTGCGGCCAGACTATGCGGAGGGGTTCGGAAAATTGGGTCTCATCTATGCCCAGTTACAGCGGTATGGGGATGCGATTCGGGCATTTGAGCGGGCGGTCCAAGAGAAACCCAACCATGCAAGCGCTCACTACAATCTCGGAATGCTCTACTACTACTTGAATAAGAGGCAGTTTGCTAATGAGCAGGTCCGTCAGTTGGATTCGATTGATGCGCGGCTGGCGCGCGAACTACTCGACGATATGAACTCGAACAAAGTAGTAAAGCTGGATCGTCTACGTCCATGACTGTAGCTGCTAAAACTCGATTCGGGCAGCAGGACTGTGAATGCCAACGTTCAATTCAGCTCGCCGGTGTTCTTGATTCTTACACACGCTGCCATGGCTTGATGCCTCAAACGGCTTGAGACAACAGTAGCGATGACCGAGGCCCGACACCTCATGCTCTTCAGTTGTAAATAGGGTTAGTGGGCAGGAACGATGAGTGCTCTCAGGCAGCTCTTCGCTCATAGCGATGATGCAGGCCGCCCACTTGCGGTAGCTCGACCACGACACCAAGTTCTGGATGTTGAATGGCTCTGGATTCCCGCGCGTCTTTCTCTAGCGCCAAATGTGTCCGTGAGTGCTCGTAGTATTGGAAATACGATTTAATAATGCGCCTCAGCGAAGCTTCGTTTAACACAACAACGTGGTCCAGGCACTCCCGTCGAAACGAGCCGAGGAAGCGCTCCGCATAGGGGTTTTGCCACGGGGATCTCGGTGCTGTCACCACTTCGCGGATGCCCATTTCCTCAACGAAATGCTGCTCCATAAATACAATCGCGATCATGCAACAATAACGCGGGGCGCTATCCCAGGGAAACGCTTCGGCGACCTGTCGCGCTGTCCATTCCGCAGTGGGATGCGCCGTCACGTTGAAGTGAATTGCGCGACGCCGATGGTGGCCCAACACTACGAAGACAAACAGGATGCGAAAGGTTACGGTCGACACCACCAGAAAATCTGTCGAAACCAACTGCTTAACGTGATTCTCAAGAAACGTGCGCCACGTTTGTGACGGCGGCTTTCGTTGACGCAC
>JGI1027J12803_100063537_pt1 | contig 21910 bp, 21 predicted proteins | sample IowNatreferecore_FD_12803 | JGI IMG/M metagenome (IMG submission 12803) | reverse complement strand
TAATGCCGGTATTAAAGGTGAGCAACGGGTTTGGATGCATTGCGCTTCGCTTGGAGAATTTGAACAGGGACGCCCGGTTATAGAATCGCTGCGAAAAATTTATCCCGGCATCACGGTGATTATCAGTTTTTTTTCACCGTCCGGTTATGAAATAAGGAAAAAATACACCGGTGCAGATCATATTTTTTATCTGCCGATGGATTCTGCCGTTCACGCCAAACGCTGGCTCGACCTGGTGAGTCCCAGCCTGGTACTATGGATTAAATATGAGTATTGGTATTATTATCTGCGCGAACTACAAAAAAGAAAGATCCCTGCCCTGCTGATTTCGCCTCTTTTTCGCACGGACCAGCCTTTTTTTAAGTGGTATGGAAATATCCACAGGCTAATGCTGGATAGTTTTCACGCATTTTTTGTACAGAATGATGATTCAAAACGGTTATTGGCCACGCTGGGTATACATCAGGCAGTATTCGTGAGTGGTGACACCAGGTTTGACAGGGTGACTGATATCGCAGAATCTTTTGAACCTATTCCGCTTATTGAAGAATTTTGTGGTAACAACCTTGTCATTGTTGCGGGTAGCACCTGGGAAGAGGATGAAGAGGAGCTGGACCATTATGCTAACACCCATCCGGATATCCGGTTCATCATCGCGCCGCACGAAATTGAAGAAGACCACCTGAAAGATATTGAAACCATCTTCCGGAACACCATACGGTATTCGGTTCTTGAAGCGAACCGCTCATCTGTCATCAATCAGTCGCTGGATCTTAACCACCCGCCAAATGTGCTTCTCATTGATAATATAGGTATGCTGGCGCGCCTGTATTTCTACGCACATATCTGTTATGTCGGGGGCGGATTTGGAGATGATGGGGTGCACAATGTTCTTGAAGCAGCAGTTTTTCAAAAACCCGTAGTGACTGGCCCCGTGATAGAGAAATATTTTGAAGTGATGGAACTGGCGGAATCGGGTGGTGTAATTATAATTGACAATGCACTGGAAGCAGAATCTGTATTCAACCGGTTATTTGGAAACAATGAAGAATACGCTTATCATGCAAAGCAGGCAAAGGATTATGTTTACGCCAGAAGGGGCGCAACCGAAAAAATAGTCCGGTATATTCAGGAAAACCGTCTTCTGACCAACTGATAGAAATGCTGAACGATTTCACGGGAATCATCCCAGCCTAATTTGATCTTGAGTTCTCTTTCCATCCAGTATTGGGCTTCTGGTAATATCCGGAAATTATTGATGGTTTTGATACTTCGCTCGTACATAGCTTCGTCGCCCCTGAATAATTCATTGATGAACACAAAACGATCATTGACTCCAATGGCTTTGCGCAATTCTTTAACGGGCGAAGATTTCAGAACAGCGCCTAATTCTGAAGGATTTGCAGTTTTCAATTTGTCATTGATCGATGTACTGGAGTTCCCAATGAGATCATTAATTTCCCGGTTATTGGGTTGATGGGAAAGCGTCGGGACTTCTATTAATGGATCTCCACCCATCCAGGCCTGGTGTCCGCTGGGAATTTCCTGCGCAGCTTTTGATTGAAAACTGGTTTCCAATTCCCGGGGTTCTTTTTCTTTCAAGTGAACATAATCATCCAGCACACGGTTGGTGATATTCATGGAAGGCATGACCAGCGAAACGCCTGGGTTTTTTCTTCCGGTCACGGTTACAGTATGTAAGTGGGTGAGTTCCGCTTCGATTTGTTTTAGGGTAACCAGCATTTGAAGCGCACTTTCGTTTTGTTCGCTTTGTTCATTTAACTTGCTGATAAGTTGCCGCAATCTTTCCATAATTGGAACGGGAATATGATGTTACCGTTGTATAAAATTAATGCAAATATTTATCCAAACTACTCCGGACCATGTTTATAGAGCCCGCCACACAGTTTGACCGCCGTGGATGGATAGAAGTTATCTGCGGATCCATGTTCTCAGGAAAGACAGAAGAACTTATCCGGAGACTGCGCCGGGCGCGGATCGCCAACCTGCGGGTTGGAATTTTTAAACCCAAAGCAGATGACCGTTATCATCCCGAAAATATCGTTTCTCATGATGACAATAGTATTCTCTCCATTCCGGTTCCTGATGCAAAATCCATCCTGGAACAGGCATCAACGGTTGATGTGGTTGGCATTGACGAAGGCCAGTTCTTCGACGAAGAACTGCCGGTGGTTTGTGATACCCTTGCATTGAAAGGCACAAGAGTGATCATTGCCGGATTGGATATGGATTACCTGGGAAAGCCGTTTGGGCAGATGCCTGTATTACTTTCAAAGGCGGAATACATCACCAAGTTGCATGCCATTTGCGTACAATGCGGGAATATCGCGAGTTATTCTTTTAGAAAAACCGAAAATGACCGTCAATTATTGATTGGTAACAAGGATATCTATGAACCGAGGTGCCGGTTATGTTATGAAAAAGGCGATTTGTTAAAATAAATTTAAAGAACTATGGTTCCTGCTTACAGGCTCATATATACATTAGTAAAAAAAGACGTGTTGCTGGAATTTCGCCAGCAATACAGTTTTTACGGTGTCCTCCTCTATGTTGCTTCTACAATTTTTGTGCTTTATATGGCGATGGGCCAGCCGGAAAATATTATCTGGAATGGATTATTCTGGATGATGCAATTATTTATTTGTGTGAATGCAGTGGCCAAGACCTTTATTCAGGAAGGTAAAGGCAGACAATTATATTTTTATTCGATATGCAGTCCGGTGCATTTCATGCTGGCGAGGATGATTTTTAATGCACTGCTGATGCTCCTGATGAATGGAATCAGTCTATTGTTATTTAATCTTTTGCTTGGTTCACCTGCAACACATCCGCTTCTTTTCCTGGGGATTTCCTGTTTTGGGAGTTGCAGTATCAGCCTGGTATTCAGTTTTCTTGCGGCAATAGCCGCAAGGGCACAACATAATGCAGCCCTGATGGCGATTCTTGGATTTCCGCTCATCATACCACAGCTCATGTTGCTGATGCGCCTCTCATCACTCGCATTCACGGATGTTTTTCAAAGCGGCCTGTTATCAATTGTACTACTGCTGTTTTGTTTTGATATTTTGATTATTATTTTATCGGTGATTCTCTTTCCTTTTCTTTGGAAGGACTAGAGATGAGTGTCAATATAAATATTTGATTTTAAGTAAAGGGCTTAAGATAGAAAAGAAGGTTGTTTTTCATGTTTGATTGCCTTATCCTATTTTTGCCTGCCGGAAATAACCGGTTGCTTGCCTTCTTAAGATTACCATATGCTTCGTAAGAACTGGTGGAAAATACTGTGTATCTTTTTTCTGCTTTATACTTTTATAGCCGGTTTTTTAGGCTCGGTTCCAGCCAGGCCAATTCTGAATGAAACGATCCGAAATCTTTATTTCCATGTGGCGATGTGGTTTGGGATGATGATTTTTTTTATTGTCTCCGTTATCTATTCTGTAAGATATTTAAGGCATAATAGACCCGCCGATGATCTTTATGCAGTTGAATATGCCCGATCCGGAATTGTTTTTGGCCTGTTGGGTTTGATCACGGGTTCGGTTTGGGCACGGTACACTTGGGGTGATTTCTGGAGCAATGATCCTAAACAACTGGGTGCTGCCATTGCGCTGTTGATTTACCTGGCTTATTTTGTTTTGAGAAATTCGCTGACAGATATGGACAAATCCGCCCGGATAAGTGCGGTCTACAATGTATTTGCCTTTGCGATGTTGTTTCCAACTATTTGGATTATTCCAAGACTTGTAGAAAGTCTTCACCCGGGTGGCATGGGTAATCCCGCCCTCGATACAAAAGATATTGACAGCCGGATGCGCTTGATATTCTGGTTTGGCGCGGTTCCCGGATGGGCCCTTCTGGGAGTCTGGATATCGACTTTGCGTATACGTTTGCAACTGTTTTCCCTAAACCAAGAGCATAATGCATAAGATTTTTTCACGCGTATTTTTATTTGTTTTTCTGTTCTTCCAGTCGGTCAAATCCATGGCACAGGATAGCCTGCGGAAGGAAGTACCCCAAATGGCTGATGGAATGCGGTCAAATGGGAAAATTTATGTTGTGGTCGCTGTGCTGTTGATCATTCTTGCAGGATTGATTTTCTATGTTTTCCAGGTGGACCGTAGATTAACCCGCGTTGAAAAAGGCAATCGCGCATCGAAAGAATAATTCTACAATTAAAAACGATATATGGCAGCCAATAATGAATATAAATTTTTTGAAGCCGTAGAGAAAAGCTTCGATAAAGCAACCCGTTTTACTACATGGGACCCGGGTGTACTGGAGCAAATCAAACAATGCAACGCGGTTTATCGTATGTATTTCCCCGTTAAAATCGGAGAAAAGATTGAAGTGATCAAGGCTTACCGCGTTCAGCATTCCCATCACAAAACTCCATGCAAGGGAGGGATTCGTTTTTCACTTTCCGTAAACCTGGATGAAGTGATGGCCCTGGCTGCACTGATGACTTTTAAATGTGCTATCGTCAATGTACCATTCGGCGGCGCAAAAGGTGGGATTGCCATTGATCCCAAAAAATATTCTGCATATGATCTGGAGAAAATTACCAGGCGTTATACTTCTGAACTCATCAAAAAAAATTTTATTGGGCCTGGTACCGATGTGCCTGCACCGGATTATGGCACGGGTGAAAGAGAAATGGCATGGATACTGGATACCTATATGAGTATGAAACCAGGTGAGATCGATGCGTTAGGTTGTGTTACAGGCAAGCCGGTAACCCAGGGTGGAGTGCGGGGTAGAAAAGAAGCCACCGGTCTCGGTGTGTTTTATGGCGTCCGGGAAGTCTTGAATATGAAAGATGTAATGGACAAGTTAGGTCTCCACACCGGAGTGGAAGGGAAACGGGTAGTTGTTCAGGGCCTGGGAAATGTGGGTTATCATGCGGCCAAATTTTTCAGAGAGGGAGGTGCCCGGGTGATCGGACTTGCGGAATATGAAGGGGCGATTACAAATCCCAATGGTTTGAACGAAGAGGAAGTCGCACAACATCGAAAAAAGACCGGTTCCATTTTGAATTTTCCCGGCGCTACCAATATCGAAAAATCCACTGATGCACTGGAGCTGGATTGTGATATCTTGATTCCTGCAGCCCTGGAGAATGTGATTAATGGGAAAAATGCGCCCAGAGTAAAGGCGAAAATTATAGGAGAGGCCGCAAATGGTCCCCTCACTCCCGATGCAGATGAGGTGTTTATAAAGAAAGGAGCACTCGTCATACCCGATATGTATCTCAATGCAGGTGGGGTTACAGTCTCCTATTTTGAATGGCTGAAAAATTTAAGCCATGTGCGTTATGGCCGGCTGGAAAAAAGATTTACTGAAAACCTGAATTCCCATATTCTGGGACAACTCGAAGAACTCAGCGGTAAAAAAGTCCGTGCGGATGAGCGGGAGTTCATCATGCACGGACCGGAAGAAGCCGACCTTGTTTATAGCGGGCTGGAAGAGACCATGATAACCGCCACCCATGAGATCATGAACTGCTGGAGGGGTAATCCCGACATCCCAGATATGCGTACAGCTGCATATGTGGTTGCTATAAATAAAGTGGGAACTTCTTATGCGGAGCTGGGAATTTTTCCTTAGGCTGTCCCGGCAAAATTTATACAAGGGAAAAAACTATTAAAGACGTTCAAAAAATTTAAGATTTTTTCTGAATGAGAATCACTCATCGTAAGCGGGTAAAACATTCATTTCTTCGAAATCAATCATCGCTTTCTTATAGGCATGACATTGCTGACCATTGGTCACAACAAGATATTTTACAGGAAGAGCCAGGTTATAATGGAGGGCCTGCCATAAAACAGATCTGTCAAGTGGTTTATGCATCGCTTTACATTCAATCATCATCCATGGTTTGGCTGCCTTATCATAAACAAGGATATCAAAACGCTTATTCATCTCGCCCAATTTGATTTTCTTCTCGACAGCGATGTAACTGGACGGATATTTTTTAACCTGAAGCAAATACTGGGCAAAATTTTGTCGCACCCATTCTTCTTCTGTCAACCGCACCCATTGTTTTCTCTGCTCGTCAAAAATGAATTCCTTTCCCAGCTCTTCCTCTTTGATCTTGAAAGCATAATGAGGGTAATAGATTTTAATCATACCTCAACTATTTGCTAAATTACAGAATGTTGTCAGGCAGTAGGGTTTAACTGATTATATCCAGGGTTGAATTTATGAAAACTAAAGAAGAAATTGTAAGTAACTGGCTTCCCCGTTATACCGGAGAGGATCTCAGGAATTTTGGGTCATATATCCTCCTCACTAATTTTTCTCAATATGTTCACTTGTTTGCAGAAATGTTTAAAGTGAAAATGATCGGGGAAGATAAGCCGATGCAATGTGCTACTTCAGGAGATATCAGTATTATCAATTTCGGCATGGGAAGCCCATCAGCAGCCACCGTTATGGACCTTCTCAGTTCCATTTCTCCGAAGGCAGTCCTCTTCCTGGGGAAATGCGGAGGACTGAAAAAAAGAAATAAACTGGGGGATCTGGTGCTTCCGATTGCAGCAATCAGGGGAGAAGGAACTTCCAATGATTATTTCCCGCCGGAAGTGCCCGCCCTGCCGGCATTTGCTTTGCAGAAAGCAATATCCACCACCATCCGGGAATTTGGAGTGGATTATTGGACAGGCACTGTTTACACAACCAACCGGAGGGTTTGGGAACACGATGATATTTTCAAAGAATATCTGAAAAAAATCAGGGCTTATGCAATCGATATGGAAACAGCCACGATTTTTTCCGTTGGGTTTTATAATAAAATTCCTACCGGCGCACTTCTGTTAGTGAGTGATCAGCCGATGATTCCTGAGGGGGTTAAGACCACTGAGAGTGATCAGCGGGTGACGGGTGATTATGTGGAAACACATTTAAAAATTGGCATTGATTCTCTTAAACAACTCATAAATGGCGGCCTGACTGTCAGACACCTTCGGTTTTAATGAATCCTTTGCTTCCACTTCTCCAGATAAATAATTTGACGGTGGATTTTCCCGGAGCGGAATCCACATCACCTGCTCTGCAGGATTTTTCCCTTGAATTGAATCGGGGTGAAATGCTTGCTGTCGTAGGTGAATCCGGTTCAGGTAAAACGGTCATGTCACTTACCCTGATGAATTTGCTGAGTGGGGCTGCAAGGATCAGGCAGGGATCTATCCTGTTTTCACCAGACGGGAGGGAAGTTGTTGACCTGCTCCGTGTACCCGAAAAAAAATTCCGTAGTTACCGGGGAAACAGGCTGGCTATGATTTTCCAGGAACCGATGACATCTTTAAATCCGGTGATGACATGCGGCGACCAGCTTTGTGAACCATTAATTCAACATAAAAAGTTAAGCCGGAGCAAGGCAAAAGCCGAAGCCTTTTTATTGCTGGAAAAGGTGCAGATGCCGGACCGTGACCGGATTTATAAAAGTTATCCGCATCAACTAAGCGGAGGACAAAAACAACGGGTCATGATTGCCATGGCTATAAGTTGTCATCCCGATATCCTGATTTGTGATGAACCCACTACGGCACTCGACGTGAGGGTTCAACGAAATATTCTCGACCTCCTGAAATATCTCAGAACCTCAGAAAACATCGGGATGATTTTCATCACCCATGATTTGGGATTAGTTGCTGATATGGCTGACCGGGCGCTGGTGATGTTAAAGGGTCGATTGGTTGAATCCGGCCCGGTAAATGAAATATTCACAAATCCCGGGAATCCATATACCCGCGGTTTGATTCAATGCCGTCCGGCCCTGCATACAAAAGGCAGGCGACTTCCGGTTGTTTCTGATTTTATAGAAAGTAATAGGGACGCGATTAAAAATCTGGAAAATCAGTTGAAACAAACCAAACCGGCGATTCAGTCCGTCCGGGTTCAGGGCAACAGTCCTGTTTTAAAAGCCAGCCAATCTATTGTTTCAGAACCTGAATTATTGGTGCGTGTAAAGGATCTCAGCGTTCGTTTTTCTTCGGGAAAAAATTGGTTGGGTCGGGACAAGCATGGACTGGACGCGATACGGGATATTAATTTTGATGTTTTTCGCGGAGAAACCCTGGGCCTGGTCGGAGAATCCGGATCTGGAAAAACAACGGTGGGCCGGGCACTTTTAGGTTTGAATAAACCCATCCGTGGAACCATTACTTATGGTGGCGTCAATTTATTAACCATGAGCAAAGGAGAACTTCTCAACTTTCGTAAAAATATCCAGATTGTCTTTCAGGATCCATACTCTTCACTGAATCCAAGATTGCTGGTTGGCAACGCCATTGCTGAACCAATCAAAGTGCATGAATCTCTTGGTTTAGCGGAGAGGAAAAAGCGGGTTTTTGAGTTGCTTCAAAACGTAGATCTCAATCCGGAACATTTCAACAGGTATCCTTTTGAATTTTCGGGCGGCCAGCGGCAAAGGATTGTGATCGCCCGCGCCCTGGCCCTTTATCCCGGTTTTGTTGTTTTTGACGAATCTGTTTCCGCATTGGATGTAAGTGTCCAGGCTCAGGTGCTAAACTTGATTAATGACCTCAAGAAAAACCTGGGTTTTACGGCGGTTTTTATCTCCCACGATTTATCAGTTATCCGATATCTCTGCGACAGGGTGATAGTAATGGAAAAGGGGAGGATCGTAGAATCGGGCGATGCAGATACAGTTTACAGTAATCCTCAGACAGAATATACCCGGTCATTAATTGAAGCCATTCCTGGCAAAAACCTGCAAAAAAGCCCTTATTAAGGAGCTTTATTAGGCCTGAAATTATTATTTATCCTCACTATTGCAAATTAAGATTTCTTTGCTACCTTCGCACGCTTGTAAAATCATGCCGTAACATGACTGAATCGGGTGCCGTAAGACCTGGTTTGACTGACCAGTTATATTCGCTTCGTTCGACTCATGTACCGGGAACTTTAAAAATTAGATACTGAATGAAGCTTTCCCAGTTCAAATTCGACCTTCCCCTAAATCTGATTGCCCAGCATCCTGCCAAAAGAAGAGAAGACAGCCGAATGATGGTTGTACACCGGAAGACCGGACAAATCGAAAACAAACATTTCAGGGATGTAATGGATTACTTCGATGATAAAGATGTTTTCGTTGTAAATAACACCAAGGTGTTTCCTGCAAGAATGTATGGACGCAAGGAGAAAACAGGCGCCAAGATTGAGGTTTTTTTACTCAGGGAGCTCAATAAACCGAACAGACTCTGGGATGTCATTGTTGATCCTGCCAGGAAGATCCGTGTGGGAAATAAACTTTATTTCGGAGATAATGATGAACTGGTGGCTGAAGTAATTGACAATACTACAAGCCGCGGACGTACTATACGGTTTTTATGGGATGGCACGGATGATGAATTCCGCCAGGTACTCGAAATACTGGGTGAGACGCCGCTCCCCAAATACATAAAGCGTAAACCGGATGAAGAGGATAAGGAAAGATATCAGACGGTTTATGCCAAGCACGAAGGTGCCGTTGCTGCACCAACTGCAGGATTGCACTTCAGTAAGGAACTGATCAAGAGACTGGAAATTAAAGGGATTCGTTTTGCAGAAGCAACACTTCATACCGGACTGGGTACATTCAGGCCGATCGAAGTGGAAGACCTGAGCAAACATAAAATGGATGCCGAATATTATAGAGTGGATGAAGAAGCCTGCAAAATTGTAAATAAAGCGAGACTGGGTGGCCATCGTATTTGTTCTGTAGGAACTACGACAATGCGCGCACTGGAATCTTCATTCACAGCAGAAAAATTGCTAAAACCATCCGAAGGCTGGACTAATACTTTCATTCATCCTCCATACCAGTTTAATATAGCCGATGCGCTGATTACAAATTTTCATCTTCCCAAGACAAGTTTGCTGATCATGGTTTGCGCATTTGCCGGATATGATCTTACTATGGAAGCATACAAAAGAGCCATTAAAGACAAATACCGTTTTTTTAGTTACGGCGATGCTATGTTGCTCGTTTGAGTATGGATTACACGACGATCATTCTACCATTTTGAATTAATTCTTTGTAATTTCAGATTAACAGGAATTGCGGTCATTTCATATTTATCTATGAACATCCTGATGATTGCTGTTAATTGTCTTTATGAAATTTGATTTCCCAAAAAAGATAAGAAGCGGTTACCTGGCAGTTTTCCTGCTCTTGTTGCTCTGCTATTTTCTCTCACTTTCCTCATTCATATCCCTGCGTGAACAAAATAAGAGCATGGATCACACCCGTGAAGTGATCACTGAGCTGGGTGCGCTGAATTCCAATTTAAAAGATGCCGAAATGAAATGGCAGGAATACCTGATTAGCAGGGAAAAAACTTACCTGAACGCTTATCAGGAAAGCCGCTCTTTCGTTGATACAATTTATAATCTTCTGTCCTCATCCCTGAATGTAAATACTGAAGAAAAAAAACGACTCGAAAATTTGCATGCCCTGATTGGGGAAAAATACAGACTCCTGGATGAGGAATTATCATATTTCAGAAAAAATAATTTTCAGATAGGCGATTCGATCATGTTTTGGGAAAGGCAAAATGCCCTGCTGATCGATTCAATTGAAAAAGTATCCGAATCCATAACGGATGAAGAGAAAAATAAACTTCTGCTGAAAACAGAGAAAGTAACTTATTACAGTAAAATTATTTTTTGGATAATCATTGGTGCTGGCCTGGTATCAGGTCTGTTAATTATTTATTCCCTGGTAACTTTCAATATAGAGAGCAAAGCAAAGAGAAAAGCAACCAGGCAGGCAGAAAATTATCACGATCAGCTCGAAAAAAGAATAACAGAACTGGCCGCTGCAAATCGGGAGCTCATGGAATTGAGAAGCCTTGAGCGCTTTACCAGTACGGGTCGGGTTGCCAGGGTAATCGCTCACGAGATTCGAAATCCGCTTACTAATATAGACCTTTCTGCCAGTCACCTGGATAATGATAAAATCGGACCGGATGATAAAAAATCTTTTCTGGATATAATCGGAAGAAACTCCAGGCGTATCAATGAACTCATAAACGAACTTCTTTCGGCAACAAAATTTGCGGATTTACAATATGAAGCAATCCGGGTAGACAATTTACTGGATGAGGCATTGGATGAAGCGGTTGACCGGGCGCAACTGAACCGGGTGGAGATCGTCAGAAATTATTCCAGGGAGATTATCTGGCTTAGCGTAGACCGGTCCAGAATGAAAATTGCCATCCTGAATATCATAGTAAATGCAATAGAAGCTATGACAGGGGATCACGGAAGACTTATACTGGAAACCAGGATTGTGGACAACAATCATTGCGTGATTATTATCCGGGATAACGGACAGGGGATGGACGGGGAAACCCTGGCGAAAGTTTTTGATCCCTATTTTACTTCAAAATCCAAGGGTAATGGTCTGGGTATGACCAACACCCAGAATATTGTGCTCAATCACAAGGGGAAAATCGAAGTTTTTAGTGAGGAGGGAAGGGGCACCGAATTTATCATCACATTGAATATCCTAAAAAGGGAGCCTGTTGATTCAATTTAAATTGATCTCCCTGTCCATCCATTTTTCTTTTTCGCGCGGGGATTCAATATTGGCAAAAATTCCCCGGAGTTCCTTCATCCATGTAAAGAGTTCACGGTACAGGGAATCTTCGGAATTGTATTTCATACCCTGCTTTTCCTGCTCTTCCATTAAATCCCTGATTTTAATACCTTCTTTAAATTGACTTTCGTAAAGTAAAATAACACGCGTGAGAATTTCAGGAGGGACAGGTACAAATCTTTCCATTTCTTCATTTCTCCAGGAAAGAATTCCGTTGATTACTTTGAATTTATGTTTTCCTTTTCCTTGCATAATTTCCACGTCTAATTGGGGTAATGGTTATGCACAGGATTTACATCATAAAGGTAGGAATTTGTTTAGTAAAAATAAGGCCGGAGGTCAGAAGGATTTTTATTCCAAAAATGGGAATCCGCCGAAGCTGTTCTTTAGCAAGTGAAATATAATTTGGAGTTCAAATGCCGGCAGCACGAAATAGTAGTTTTTCCCCAAACTGCCTTTTTACACTGTCTATGGCCTGATACAGACCAATCTGTTCCTGGCTGTCTTCGAATAAATTAATCTGGTAACTCCCCGAAATCAGATTGGTGAAACGAACCCCGATCAGGCGGGCAGGAATTCGCTTGTCGTACAACTTGTTGAAAATTTCTTTTGCCTTTTGAAGTAGCACATGGTCATTGGCAGAATAAGGAATGGTCGATTGCATTGTCAGGGTCTGAAAATCGCTGTATCGGATTTTAACAGTGATACATCCGGCCAGTTTATTATGGTTACGAAGATCAAAAGCAATTTTTTCTGTCATTCTAACCAGTTCACGTTGCAGGAATTGAATGTCGATGGTGTCGTTTTCAAAAGTATTTTCTGTTCCGATACTTTTTTGTTCATGAAAGGGAACAATAGGTGTTTCATCAATTCCGTTTGCCTTGTTCCACAATTCGGCTCCGTTTTTTCCCAGCAGATTAATTAATAATTCCACAGGCGTCTGACTTAATTCAGAGACCGTGTCCACACCAACGCTGCGAAGCAGGGTGGCCGTCTGACTCCCCACCATGGGAAGTTTCTCTATTTGCAGGGGTGCTAAAAATTTTTTTTCATCACCGGGCAGAATGCGGAGCTGACCATTAGGTTTACATTCATTGGTTGCTACTTTGCTGACAAGTTTATTGGGCGCCATTGCATGGGAAATGCTTAGACCACTTTCCTTAATTATCTTATTCCTGAGTTGGAGCACAAATGGCCAGGTGCCAAAAAATTTTTCCATACCGGACATGTCGATATAAAACTCATCAATACTCGATTTTTCAAAAACCGGAACTTCGGATCGTATGATTTCTGTAACGAGGTTTGAATACCGCGAATAGTTATCCATATCCCCGCGAACTATGATTAGCTCCGGACATAATTTCATGGCGATCCGGGTTGGCATTGCTGAACGCACACCGAATTTTCTTGCTTCATAACTACAGGATGCGATCACTCCCCGGTTACTGTGTCCTCCAACAGCAATAGGTTTGCCCCTCAAATGCGGATCATGGAGATACTCAACATGCACATAAAATGCATCCAGATCAAAATGGACAATGCACCGATTTTCTGGTTGGGTGAGCATGACCGGCGTTTACACAATGTTACTAAATATTTTAGTAGGAATAAAAAATCAATTTTGACCAGCGGATTTTTAATTCCTTCAGGCAGGCATTTCCGTTTGGTCCGGTTTTGACCCGGGCCCTGGAACATCGGACCTTAAGTTCAAAAATGTGTATGTTTGAAAGTAATTCCTATACAATCAATCATGTACCGAATTCGGATTTTTTTATCGCATCGCTGGACGGGGATTGGGTTGATGCTGATATCCATTTTGGCAATTAATTGTTGGGAACTGACAATGGAAAATTTCGGATGGGATAATTCCTTTTCTTTGGCCGCTGCTAAAAATATCTCTGAGGGTCACGGTTACAGCATTAAGATGGCCTCGACATCCGATTATGCTAAAGTTTATTATGAACCTTTGAATAAATGGCCTCCCGGATATTCCTTCGCGTTGGTTCTTATGAGTAAAATCACCAGTGCGGGCTGGATACATGCAGCTTTTTTACTGAATGGAATCGCGCTTACGGCTTTCGTAATATTATTTAGAAAAATGCTTTTCCAGCTTGAATTGCCATCCTGGATAGTCAATGTTGCCGTTTTCTGTTTTGGATTCATTCCACATGGTTTTTCAGCGCTTAATTATTCAGACATTGTTGGGGTTCTATCATTGATGTTTGGTTGCAGTCTTTTATTGAAATATGTGAAATCAGGCCAGCAGAACGTAGGTTTGATTATTATTTCAGTTCTTTGCTTCGCTTACTGCGCCTGGCTTAAGTACATTTATGTAATAGTCTCATTCGTTCCTTTAATTGTTCTTTATGTGTGTGGGCAAATATGGCAGAGAAAAATAACAAAAGTCCGGGCCTTGCGGGGATCATTCCTTCTATTAATCCTTATTGGATTTCTGCTATTGTACCAACAGAGCCATACCGGCAGAGCAGTGTTTATTCATCCGTCCGAAACCGGATTTTTCCCCGAACAGTTATTATTTATTGCTCCTCTGGTGCCGGGCAGCTTTGTCAATACTCTTTTTTATGGTTTACAAATTTCAAAATACTTCTCTGTACCCGTTGAAATAACAGATGGTCTTTGGACAGTACTCCATGTCGTTTGCCTTTTATGGATATTATATATTATCCGGAATATTTATCAAAAGGGTTATCTGCGTGGGGAAAATGGTAAATCATTCTATATTTTTTTGGCAATCAGCATATCAGCTGTGATTTATCTTACTTTGGCCATTCTGACCGTAGCCATAAGCAGGCATTATAGTGATATGACCTGGGTTTATATACAGGAGATCAGATATTTTGCGCCGGTCTGTTTCCTGCTTCAGCAATTTGCTGTTTTTCTGATTTTTAAACCTCAAACTTTTTTCAAAAAAACGGGCACCGTTATATTCCGTATCATTCTGGTGCTTATTACACTGGGAGAAGTATCTCACGGTACTTATTTTATAGTAAAGCAGGTTTTTATTAAAAAGGAATTTGGACAACATGTAAGAACCGAATTACCCTATTTACGGGCTATTCAACTCACAAAACGTGAGATGCTGAGAGGAAACACGGTAGTTGTTTGTTCCGGGAACCTGATTTATACAAATATTTGCAGCATTTCAGGAAGTTCTTCAATCAATGATCTGCAGGTACTCAATGAAAAAATGCGGACTTCCAAACCCCTTTCCATCATCACCGTAATCAATCAGAATGAACTGCCGGTTATTCAGGATTTTGTTTCTAAGACAAACACTAAATTGGAATATATGACGGAATACGAAGGCGGTACATTATTATATTTCATTACCAATTATCCAAAAACCATAAATGATTGAAAATTTGCCTTATCATACCTGCGTTTAATGAGGCTCACATCATTAAAAAAGTGTTGGAAGAATTAATAGTTCTGAAGTACTCCATCATCCTGGTGGATGATGGTTCAACTGATGGTACTTATCAAATTGCTTCCGGGTATCCGATCATCCCGCTTCGCCATCGGATAAATCTGGGCCAGGGAGCGGCACTCGAGACCGGAATGGAAGCAGCGAGAATAATGAATGCGGATTTCGTTATCCATTTTGATGCAGACGGCCAACATGACCCTGCAGATATCGAACTGGTGCTGGCACCCCTGCAGAATGCGAAAGCAGACGTTGTTTTTGGTTCCAGGTTTTTAACCCGGGAGCCCACTGGAATTTCATGGCCCAGGAAAATGATATTGAAGACTGCCCGTTGGGTAAATTATTTCATTACCGGAATCTTATTGACAGACGCGCACAATGGTTTGCGGGCATTGAATAAAAAAGCCCTGAATACTATTCATTTTCAGCAACCAGGAATGGCGCATGCCTCTGAAATATTATATGCGGTAAAAAATAATTCCCTGCGTTATGCGGAAATTCCGGTCCATATCCGGTATACACCCTATTCAAAGAAGAAAGGGCAGGGGGCGCTGGGGGCTGTAAATATTTTATTTCATTTACTTTTTAAAAGAAACTAAAATGACAAAGTTCCAGGTAATAGGAATCTTATCCATGATATTTATTTTAATCAGTTATTTCAGGAGTATCAGGCGTCCGGCAATCGCGAAAATAATAGTTTCGCTGATTCTGATCAGCGGCATTGTTTTTTTTCTATATCCTGATCTTACCAATCAACTGGCTCATTACCTGGGGATCGGACGGGGTGCCGATCTGATATTTTATTTATCCATTCTTGGCTTTGCTTATCTGTTTATCTTATTGTATTCAAAAATCAGGAAGCTGGAAAGCCAGTTGGCATCAGTAATTCGTAAGGAATCGCTCGAATCCATACACAAACCGGAAAATAATGCAGGATAATACCCTTGAAAGAATTGTTCCCGACAATATGGATGACAACGATGCGTTTGACCGGCTTACACTTCAATTACATATCGAAAGGTATCAGTTTGCCATTCGCTATTTGTTGCCGGGAAAACTCCTGGACATTGCATGCGGCACGGGCTATGGAGCATACCAGATATTACAATCTGAGAAATTCGGGGAAAGTCTGGTATATGCAGTGGACAGTGACGCCGGCGCTATTGAATATGGGAAAAGCAGGTATGCACATCCCCGGCTAAGTTTTATCTGTGCAGACGCCCGGGATTATTCCGGACAGGTTTTATATGATTCTATCGTGAGTCTTGAAACAATTGAACACCTCAGGGATCCGGAGTCATATGCTAAGAACCTGAATTCTCTATTGAAAAAAGATGGGATTTTAATTATTTCAGCACCGGTTACACCTTCAACAGATGCCAACCCGCATCATTTTACAGATTTTACCGCAAACAGTTTTAGAAAACTCTTATATAAATCCGGATTTTCCCTGGTAGCCGAACTTTTGCAGAAACAGCCTTATTCGCCGGGCGATCTTTTCAGCCGGAAAAATAAAAGGCTTTCACAGATACGATCCCATTTAGGAAGATTTTACGTTAAGAACCCGCGGGTTTTAATAAACAGGATCCATTCCCTGTTCACAGATGGCTTTGTAAATAAATACCTGACGCTGGCGCTCCGGAAGACCTGACTGATCACTCCCTCAAAAGAGTATTTACCAGTTCATTAAATTCCTTTTTATACATTTCATAATGGACGCCGGTTCCCGGACCGTTAAATCCGGTATGTATTTTTCTTATTGTGCCTTTTTTATCTATGAAAATAGTTGTGGGAAATCCAACTATTTCCCGGATTTCGGGAATTGTTTTTTCGGCACGAAGGGTATCATTAACTGCCACCCCGGTTATCAGGATAGGGTAGGTTACATTAAACCGGGTAACAAAGGGATGTAATAATCTTCGTGCGTCTGAGGGGGATGTCGTCCGCTCATATGCAAGTCCAAGGACTTCAACACCCCGTGATCTATTTTGAATGTAGTACGAGCTCATGAACTGGGTTTCATCCATACAATTGGGACACCAGGATCCGAGAATTTGTACAATGACCACTTTATTTTTGAATTTCGGATCGTTCACAGATACCAGGTGTCCGTTGAGGTCATAAAATTTGAAATGCAATGAGGTAACGGTTGAATCTGTCAAAGCGGTCTGACTAAATTCATCCGGTAGTTTCGCCTGCTCATTTTTTTCAGCTACCCACGTTTCCACCGACGTGGCTCCGGCATAATAAAATCCTTCAATCATTTTTTTATCACTGAGAATCCTGCTCACAAAAGAATAGGCGTGCCCGCCGTCGAATGTAGAAAGTTTTAAAGTATCACCGCTGACCACACCCTCCAGAAAACGATAGTCTCCTGAGATGGTAAGAAAAGTTCCTCTCACATGAGAACCGGTTTGTGTAAATTCTCCAACAGCTTCAGTAGTATCTGTGAGTCCTTTAAAATGCACGGACCAACGTCCTGATATATTAAATGCCGGAGGTTTGGAATCCGGATATCGCTCCTTTACATTAAAAACTGCCTGAAAGGGAACGGCCACCTGCCGGTCTCCATAATTTTTTATCCAGTTGCCTTCAAGCTTTTGACTGCCCAGAATTCGCAGCACAAAATGAGAATCAAAAAAAGGCATTTCGATAAAAAGCGAATCACCTTTCTGCCGGATATTATCTACCAGCAAACGTTCGGATCCGTTAATCACATAGATGGAAAATTTTCCTCCGGATTCCGAAGTCTGAAAATTGAAAGGAATAGTATTACCATCTTTTCGTGTGATCAGGCCCTGCCAGATTCCAATGGATAACTTTCCGCCGTCTGCCACTGAATTTTTTGGAAATGCTTTCTTAATACTAAAGAGGATAATACCGGAAAAAATTAAAAATACCGGGAACAGCCGCTTGGATCGATGCGTCATATTTCGTTTTCGCGTGCAAAGTTATGCGATTTGCCGGAGGGTGGCTTCTCCGGGTTAGTTAACTTTATTCTTATGATGATAAAAATGATACTTTCCACCCTCCTGATCCAGATGGCCTTATTATTCTATTCAAAAATGAATGCTCAAACAATAATAAAACTGTACGAAAGCTCAATACCCAACTCAAAACCTTTTCCAAATGAAGAAAATGCGCGTTATGAGGGAAATGGTATTCTGATAGTCAGCAAAGTTTCAATCCCCACTCTAACCGTATTTCTCCCGCCAAAAGAAAAAGCGACTGGTATTGCGGTTGTCATTTGCCCAGGCGGTGGTTACACAAACCTGGCGATGGGTTATGAGGGCACTGAAGTAGCCCAACGCTTTAATGAGTCGGGTATTACAGCTTTTGTATTGAAATACCGGATTCCAAATGATCAAACGATGGTAAGGAAGGAAATCGGACCCTTGCAGGATGCCCAGCGCGCAATAATGGTACTGCGCATCAGGGCAAAGGAATGGGGAATTAATGCAAATCGGATCGGCATCATGGGCTTTTCCGCAGGAGGACACCTCGCAGCCACAGCCGGAACTCATTTCGGAAAACAGGAGATTCCCAATCCAGATCATATCAGCCTTCGACCCGATTTTATGGTTCTTGCTTATCCTGTAATCAGTTTCAGCGCCGGCCTGGCACATGCCGGATCCGAAAACAACCTCCTTGGAGAAAGCCCGTCTCCTGAAAAAATAAATGCCTGGTCCAATGAAATGCAGGTGACTGATCAGACGCCTCCGGCATTTCTGGTACATGCTAAAGATGATGACGCGGTTCCTTATCAGAATAGTACTGTATTTGCAGACTCCCTCGGGAAGCATCATGTACCTGCAGAGATTTTTCTTTACGAAAAAGGAGGTCATGGATTTGGAATGACGAATAATACCGATCCACGTTTGTGGATGGACCGCTGCATTGAATGGATAAAATCCCTGTATAAAGCTCCTGGATAGGGACATTCAGTATAAAAATTCGTCCCGGGTTGCAACATTCTAAAATTTACCTGCGTCTATAATTTAAATGTTTCCAAACGCATCAAAATCTGGCTATGTTAAAAAACTTTTTTAAAGTCGCATTCCGTAATCTGTGGAAAAACCGGGGATTCACTCTGATCAATATTACCGGTCTTGCAATTGGTATGGCCAGTGCGATGCTCCTTCTGCTCTGGATCTATGATGAAGTGAGTTATGACCAGTTCCATGAAAAAAGGGAGCGGATTTATGAAGCATGGAACAGGGCAGAATTCAGTGGTGAAATGCATTGCTGGAATACCACGCCAAAAATTCTGGCGCGAACACTCGAACATGATTTCCCGGAAGTTGAAAAAGCGGTTCGCGTAAACTGGCCATCCAACCTGCTTTTTACCGTGGGAGAAAAAAGGATCATGGTTCAGGGAAATATGGTAGATTCTTCATTCCTGGATATGTTCAGTTTCCCGATGATCAGCGGCAATCCCCATACTGCCCTGAATGATATGCACTCAGTAATAGTCACGGAAAAGCTCTCCGGGAAATTATTCGGGAATGAAAATCCTATAGGGAAACTGGTCAAAATAGATAATAAAGAGACTTTCCGGGTAACCGGTCTTATCAAAGATCCACCCGGTAATACAAGGTTTCAGTTTGAATATCTTTTGCCCTGGTCATACCTGCATCATATTGGAGAAGATGATCAGAATTGGGGAAATAATTCTACCCGTACGTATGTTTTATTGAAGCCGAACGCCAGTCTGGCTTCCGTACAGAGCAAATTAAAGACACTCAAAGGGAAATATGAAAAGGACGAAGAAAAGTGGGAGATGTTTTTATACCCGATGAAAAAGTGGCGCCTGTATTCACGATTTAACGGGGCTGTGGAAGACGGGGGAAGAATTGAATTTGTGAAACTGAGCTCGATCATCGCAGTATTCATCCTGCTGATTGCAAGTATAAATTTCATGAACCTGAACACCGCGCGGAGTGAAAAAAGAGCAAAAGAAGTCGGCATCCGCAAAGTAGTAGGCGCACGGAAAAGCGGACTGATCAGTCAGTTCCTCGGTGAGTCAATCCTGTTGAGTTTTTTTGCTGCCCTGCTGGCGATTGGATTGGTTGAACTCAGCTTGCCGCTTTTTAACCAGGTGACAGATAAAAAAATGGTGGTTGATTTCGGTAGCATCAGTTTATGGGGTTTGATAATAGGATTCATTTTTATCACCGGACTACTGGCGGGCAGCTACCCGGCTTTCTTTCTCTCTTCTTTCCAGCCTGTAAAAGTGCTGAAGGGTGGCTTTAAAAAAGTAAATGCACTGGTGACGCCCCGTAAAGTACTGGTTGTACTCCAGTTTAGTTTTGCGATCATACTCATCATCTGTACCATCATTGTTCAGCAACAGATCAATCATGCGCAGGACCGGGAAACCGGCTATGATAAAAACAATCTCATTTATCATTTCCTTACAGGCGATGTCGAAAAAAATTACATGCTTATTAAAAACGAACTGATTTCTTCCGGCGCTGCCAGTTCTGTTACTAAAACGAGTGCCCCGCTTACCCAGGCATGGAGCGATAGCTGGGGTTTTGAGTGGCAGGGAAAAGACCCGAATGACAAAACGGATTTTGACCGTTATTCTGCAGATGATAATTTTTTAAAAACGACGGGGTTGCAATTAGTCCGGGGGCGGGATATGGATCTGAATAAATACATAACCGATTCGACGGCGATGATCCTGAATGAATCCGCTTTAAAGGTGATGAAATTCAAAGAGCCTCTTGGCCAGCTTGTCAAGGATGGAGATTCGCAGTTTCACATCATTGGCGTTGTGAAGGATTTTATTCTGCGTTCGCCTTATGAGCCAACACATCCGATGATCATTGAAGGAGGAAAGGGCTGGTTCAATGTTATCCACATAAAACTCAGTAACCTTCAGCCGACAGCAAAAAGCCTGCAACAAGCGGAGTCCATTTTTAAAAAATATAATCCCGAATACCCATTTGAGTATCATTTCGTAGACGAAGAGTACGCTAAAAAATTCCAGGATGAAAAGAGAACGGCTGTTCTCGCGGCATTTTTCTCCGGTCTTACAATTTTCATTTCCTGCCTGGGTTTATTCGGACTTGCGACTTATATGGCCGAAACCAGGATTAAGGAAATCGGAGTGCGCAAGGTTCTGGGTGCTTCAGTTACAGGTATTACCTTTTTGATTTCACGGGACTTTTTACGCCTTGTTTTGATTGCTTTCCTGATTGCAGCACCTATAGCCTGGTGGTCGATGGAGACCTGGCTTAAAAACTATCCTTATCGGGTGAACATCCATTGGTGGGTTTTTGCGCTTGCAGGAGGTACATCTTTTTTCATTGCGCTGGTCACAATCAGCTACCAGGCTATCCGCGCAGCAATTTCCAACCCGATTAACAGTCTGAGATCCGAGTAATAGTTAAAGAAAATAATCTGAATAGTTATGAAAAGCTTATAAAATCCGGACTGAGGCGAATTTCCTCTTTTGGCACGATTTTTTGCTTTAAGAGTTTAAAATCACTTCAGTATGCAAACGGTTCGGGAGCAGAATATGATAACACCTGGATACAGCTCATCATTTTCTAAAGTTCAAGTTCCGGCAAATCAGCCGAATAGGTTGAAAATCAGGGAATTTATATCCTGGGCGGTTTGTTTCGCAGTCGTCACAGCTCTTACAGGCCTGCTCAAATATTTAAAAGTGGGTATAACGATGGATGCGGTTACTTCTGCACTTTTTTATCTGTCGTTGTTTGGTGTAACCTTCTTTGTCTACAGGATCATCGTTCTTTCCACATCAAAAACCAGGGTTCATTTGGATGGAAACAAATTCCACGAATTGAACTGATCATCCCCCATTTTTATCCCCC
>JGI1027J12803_100520335_pt1 | contig 22005 bp, 13 predicted proteins | sample IowNatreferecore_FD_12803 | JGI IMG/M metagenome (IMG submission 12803) | reverse complement strand
AAAATGAAGCCAGTCCCGCAGGGCCTCTCCGGTAAGATCAATTATGGCCGCCTCCTTTCCTTCCTTCCATGCCTGATAAATTTTCGAAATGCTCGTTGGTTCATCGATGGCAAAAAAGAATTCATTACTAAGTTGGTTTCCATTTTGGTCCGTAACCCAAAGCTCAACTACTTTCCGTTCCTCATTCATAATCCCAATACTCATCCTGTCGGGAATTTTTCCCAGTAAATCAAATTGCTCAAACAGTACTTTTGCAGTATCTGCCAATTGTTCACTCCTGTGCATTGCCATTGATTTGGCCCGGACTCTTTCAAATGCCGCTTCTATCTGTGCTTCTCTTTCCTGCATTTCAGCTTTCTGAAGATCGAGAAAACGTGTATAAACTAATCCGAACTCATTCGCGAGACGGAAAAGAACTTTCCGTGTTAGGGTGCCAGGCGGGGAAAAACTCAGTATTCCAACGGAGCCAAACAAAAAGCCGGCGTCTGTCTTAAATATTTGCCTGGGTGAGTTATTGAGTAAAGTCTGAAACGCTTTTTCGTCCTTTTTAAAAGGACGTGATGAGAAGAACTCAATATATTTTTTTAACGCTGGTCCTGAAACTCTACTGGTAACCGGTTTTTCCTTCTTCATCTCCGGTCTGTAAATTTTCCCAAATGCACCGGATTCGTCAATCCGCACTTGAACACTTTCAGATTCTACATTTCCATCCGGGTCAACCATCCATAAATCAGCAGTTTTCCCTGAAGTATCTGGAATAATGTAAAATAGCTTCGATTCAGGGGCCATTAATTCATGGGAGCGGAAAGACCGGAAAAGCAGAGGAATCAATCCGCTGATTTCCCGGCTCTCATTTATCAGAGTTAAACTGCTCCGGATTTTTAGTAATGCCTTCTCAATTTGCAGTTCCCTCTTATATTGGTTTGATTTGGCAGCGTACACTGTCAATTTATTTTACAGTTCTTGGGCTGGTCGTTTTGAAAGAAAACGTTCTTTCTTCATAATATAAAGCGAATCAAAATCCATTCCTGTTCAACCATCCAAGGGAATATTCAGCAATTTCTTTCCAGCCATGATCAACAATCAGCGAATGTCCGCGGCCTTCAAATAATTTGAAATCTGTAATAACAGAAGAATCATATTTCTTTTGCGACGCACGCCCAAGAATTGGTGGAGCAATATGATCTTTTTCGCCACCGGTAATCAACAATGGTCCGCGGGTGCTGTTGGATATATCCACCTTGGTTTCCGAACCACCAAAGCTGGCCGTTGCGGCCTGAAAAAGAGGGCGTGCCGGCGCCGGAATGGTCCAGTTTTTATAAAGATTCCTGGCTTCTTCTTCCGGAACTGCATTGGCAAAACCATATCTGAACTGATCGAATGTAAGTGATACCGCTTTTTTCAAATTGAACGGATTACCGAGGACAGGAAATGAAGCCCTCAAAGCAGAAAAAGGTAATTGCCATACACCTTTCATCGGAGCCGGATCAATGGCAATTCCTGCTGATGCAATACCCCGGCTCAATATTACCTGGGTAAGCAGGCCGCCAAAGGAATGTCCGATTACAATGGGAGATTCTCCTAATGATGAGATCACTTTTGCATAACTGTCTGCGATTTCTGCCACACCCCTGTTGGCAATAGCCTGGGGATTAGACCGGCACTCCGCAACTGTTAATGAATCACCCGGCCAGCCGGGATTCAAAGTCTGATAACCATGCTGGCTGAAAAAATCCATCCAGGGTTGCCAGGAGCTGGCGTGTATCCACAATCCGTGAATAAACAAAATAGTTTTTTTTGCCATGAATGGAATTTTAAGAGTTATTTCTTATGCTTTAAGATAATTACTTTTTTTCGAATGAAGTTTACAAAATAACATGGTCGTATATTCGAAATATTGATCACAAGATCATTTTTTATCAGGCGGGATTACGGTTTAGCTGCTACCGGATTCGCTCGCGCTCATGGGACAGGTGGAAAGGTTTGCGCGGATTCAGCCGCATTCTTTCGTCGATCCTTTCCGCCAGCCATTGAAAATATTCGCCGAGAAAAGGATCCGGCTGCCGTTCCCTCATATCCTCGAAAAGGGTTTTATATTTCTCCCAGGAATTGGTAACAAATGAGCCGAGCGTTTTATCTACGAGATCGATATTGATAAACCCTTCTGCAACGAGAATACCGAGAGATTCCATTTCCTGTCCGAGCTGAATCAGTTTTGTCTGATTGACTGCCGGTAGCGCCGCCATTTCTTCCCGGTTTGCAGGCAATTTATTGTTGGTGATAAACTGGATAAGTTCCACAAATTCCCTGGTTTGAAATTCACGCAGGGTCTGCAGTGTCAGTCTCTCCCGCCTGTCACGCGCAGACGTCCGTACCTGCGCGATGCCGAAAATGAGACCCACAATAAACGACAGGGCCAGTGCAAGGTTGGCGATCATGGTAATAATATCGGTCATGCTTAAACTTTTTTTAATTTTAACTAAGATTTATTGCAGCAACGTAAATGAATGAAATTGAGAATGGATTTACTGTTATTATCGGCCGGCACCTGTTCCCGTGGCAACCAAAATAATATAAATATAGTATCTTCATTAAGGTGTACTGGCGCTTCATAAACAGAAAATAAAATCCTGTTTTTAATACACCGGACTAAATATAAAATTATGAAAAATAGCCTGGCGGCCTTATTCCTGATCCTGACGACGCCTGTTTTTGCACAGTTAACTGTAACCGAACAATTTCAGAAAATCACGACCATCCAACAGGCGCAGCAGTTCATCGATGCCAACGCGGCACTAAAACCTGTCCTGCTCCATCTTTCTTATGGCAAGGATACAACCCTGATCGCAAAAAGACTGCTGCGTCAGAATAAAGGTGATATTTTCTCAGTTGGATATGTCACTTACAAAGTCCTGGAAGCAACAGAAACAGTGAATTACCGGGCCAGTTATATTTTTCTCGACGGATCAACGTTGTCGGTGCCCGAAATCGACAGTCTCAAAAAACTGATTGTTCAGAAACTGGCTGCGGGCGCCGCTATCGATAAGCTTTCAGATCAGTATACAATGGATGGCAACACCACCCATGGTGATACAGGCTGGTTCTTTGGGATAGAGATGATGCCGAAAGAATTCCAGGAAGCTGTGTCAAAGCATAAGACAGGTGAAGTTTTCTTTGTTGATGTGTCTGATAAGCAATGGCACTATATCGTAAAAAAAACCTACGATGATGATTTGAAAAAAGATATTACCGTACTTCGGGCCAACGGGCGGTAGCAACCAGGTTCAGTTTCGTAAAATTGATTCGGTTTGATGATTTCAGGTAAATCATATTAGCTTTGGAAATGAAGTCGATCCGCACTTTATTTTCATGTATTTTATTATTGGGCACAGGCCCCGGTTTTTCCCAAAACACACTTCCTGTTCCATTAAATATTCAAAAAGCAGTTAACAAAGGAAGCCGGACCCTCAACGGACTGCCAGGCAACAAATACTGGCAGAACAGTGCTGACTATTCCATTCAGGTTTCCTTTAATCCTTCCAACAGACTGGTAAGAGGGACTGAGTTAGTACTTTATTTTAATAACAGCCCGGATACGCTCAGGAATTTAGTTTTTAAATTATATCCGAATGTCTATCAGAAAGGAGCCATCCGTGCCACTCCTGTAAAACCCCTGGATTTAATAGACGGGGTTACACTTTCAAACCTCATGATCGAACAGGTAAAACATTCAATAAGAGAAATCCCGGAAGGAACAGACCTGCGCATTCCCATATCAAATTTATTGCCCGGCCACACGCTCCGGGTTGCGCTGGAATTCTCATATACACTGAATAAAACAAGTCATAACCGCACGGGCGCCGTAGACAGCAGCTCTTTTTTTATCGCTTACTTTTTCCCAAGAATAGCTGTATACGATGATATTGATGGATGGAATAACAATCCTTACATCGGATCACAGGAATTTTATAACGATTTTTGCCATTTCTCCGTGGCTATTTCTGTTCCCGATAATTATATGGTATGGGCAACAGGTGAATTAAAAAATAATGAGGAAGTTCTCAGTCAGAAGTATATCAAACGTATAAAAGAGGCTGAGGTAAGCAACTCTGTCGTAAAGATCATCGACAGCAGTGAACAGGCAACCCGGGATATTACGCTGCACCATCCTGTCAACATCTGGAAATTTGAAGCCGACCACGTTACGGATTTCGTCTTCGCAACAAGCGATCATTACTGTTGGAATGCCTGCAGTTTAGAGGTTGATCGCGATTCAAAAAGAAGGACAAGGGTGGACGTCGCCTTTAATCCCTTGCATAAGGATTACTATCCGGTGATAGATTTTGCACGCGGGACAGTTGACCTGATGAGTTATCATTTACCGAAATGGCCATTCCCTTATCCCCATGAAACCGTTTTCGATGGACTGGACCAAATGGAATACCCCATGATGGTAAATGACAACCCGCTGGAAAGCAGGCCAGATGCCATTACCCTGACCATTCATGAGATTTTTCATACGATGTTTCCTTTTTATATGGGAATAAATGAAACCAAGTATGGATGGATGGATGAAGGTTGGGCAACCATCAGTGAATGGCTGCTCTCGCCAATGATTGATTCATCTGTAATAGATGATTATGGAATGGAGTCATACAATTCTTACGCCGGTAAGGAACTGGACCTTCCTATAACCACATTAAGTACTGAGCTCACGGAAACATCATTATACCTGAATTCATATCCCAAACCGGCGCTGGGATATTTATTCGTTAAGGACATGCTGGGTGACAGTGTTTTTTTGAAGAGCCTGCATTATTATATAAGTCATTGGAATGGCAAACATCCCGGGCCTTTGGATTTTTTTTATTCAATGAACCAGGGATCAGGGAAAAACATGAATTGGTTCTGGAAACGCTGGTTTTATGACGAGGGTTATCCGGACCTCGCTTTCGGTAAGGTAACCAAATCGGGAACGACAGGCCAGGTGGAAGTGCTGAGTGTGGGAACCAAACCCGTTCCTGTCGACCTGACCATTTTTTTTGAGGATCATACCACCAGGTTAATACACCGTGATATTTCATGCTGGGAAGCCGGCAACCGGCAAATATTGATCAGCTTTCCAATAGAGAACAAAATCTCGAAATTAAAATTAGGTGGTTTATATGTGCCCGATGTCAATAAAAATGATAATGAATATACCTGGCCGCAGAATTGACGATGTTGTGAACCGGGATGTAAAAGATTCCGGCAAAATTCCTAAATACCACTAATCTCTTTTAGAGCGATATCTTTCGCAATCTTTTGTGCGTCCCTGGTTATCTCAAAGATCTGGCCCCTGGGGCTTATCCAGTAACCGCAGAAATACAAACCATCTTTACCAAAATATTTTTGCTCACGCGCAGGTAATTCAAGATCCTCGAACCGTTCCTTTTCCAAATCCATAAAACCGGGGTAATCCCTGTGATATCCGATACCGGCGACGATAGCATCAAATTCATCCTTCTTTCCATCTTTGAAATGAATAGTTCTGCCATCGATAATATCAATCTCACCACATATACCGATATGTCCGTCACGGATGTGTTGTATCGTTCCGATATCAAGCACAGGCGCTTTACCATCCCGCCTGATTTGTTCCAGCGGACCATAAGGCATTCTTTGAAGGCCCAATTTCGTGATATCCCCTGTTAACCATCGTAGCAGCGGCGCGCTGACCCGGTCCGCCATCCGCGGTGGTAGCCGGCTCATCCATTGGCTGAGCTCCACCACGGGTAATCCCAAAACATCGCGTGGAATAACATTCACCGGAGAACGAACTGACATACAAATTTTGGCGCCGCGTTCATATAAATCGATTGCAATTTCACAGGATGAATTGCCAAACCCGATTACAAGAACTTTTTGCCCGCTGAAATCACGGCCCGTCTTGTATTCACTACTATGCAGGATCCTGCCTGGAAACGTTTCCATCCCTTTGAAGCGAACCGTTCTGGCTTTCCCAAAAACACCCGATGCGATCACTACATATTTTGAAGTGAATGCATCTCCGGTAGTTTCGGTAACCCAATGGTCCCCTTCCCTCTTTACCGATAATGCTTCCGTATTGAATACCGGACAGATTCCGAATTCCTTTTCATAATCTTCCAGGTAATCTATTACCTGTTGCCTGGAAGGATATCGCGGAATTGCTCCCGCAAATTTTTTAAAAGGCAGGCCGGAATACTTTTTTGGAGTGTGCAAATGAAGACGTTCGTAGTGGTTACGCCAGGGTATAGCAATCCTGTCCTGCTTTTCAATTATTATATATTCAATCTGCTTTTTTTTCAAAGAAGCAGCCGATGCCAAACCTGAAATACCGGCTCCGATGATCAGCGTGTTGGTTTGCTGCAGGACCATAGTACGTGCTAATATTCTTTTTTTGCTTTTACAAGCATGGTATCTGTGGGAAGTTCGGGAACCTGGTAACCTCCGGAATCAATCCGCGTTTTAGGGAAAGCCTTTTGCAATTCGGGCCACTCGGATTTTTTGACGTCCGTTTGATACAGGTACAGGGATTGCAGCGATTGCAGGTCTTTTAATGATAATATACCTTTAGCCGTTACACCCGTGCCAACCAGGTTCAGATATTGAAGATTCCCCAGTGAACGGATGGGAGACAATCCATGATCGGTAATTCTGGTATTCTGCATACTTAACTTTCTCAGGCTTACCAACTGTCCAATCGCACCCATACTTGTATCGCTGAGATTTGTATCATCGAGCTTTAACCATACCAATTGTTTCCTGAGAGCCAGTAGCCACTGAGTCAATTCCCGGTCCACAAATTTATCTGTTACCAGGTTCACCATGAGCCAATTGCTGTTTTGTGCTACAGGCAACACCACGATTCCTCTTTGTTTCATTTTTTCCATGACTGATTTGTCTGCTCCTTCAACATTTCCAGTGGGAAGATCCAATGGCATCTTTTTAATAATTACTTCCTTTTGTAAGGCAGATAAAAGAGGTTTTATTTTTTCTGACTGGCTGACATCTTTCACTTTTTTATCAAAATTCGCGCCCTGGCTGATCCACCACCTGATTAATTCAATCTGACTTTCGGTAGGCTGCGGCTTCTCCTTCGGCGGCATATGGTCTTCATTATCGACCGGCAATAACAATCTTTTAATAAGTTCGCTCCCCTCCCAATTTCCCGATTCGATTACCTTACCATCCTTGCCTCCTTTCATGAGAAGTACAGAATCATCCATTCGAAGTTTTCCTTTTTGCTTTCGGGCTCCGTGGCAGCTGTAGCACCTTGTTTGGAAAATAGGTTTGACAACATCATGATATACGGCGGCTTCCTGAACATTTGTCAGTGGTTTGATGGCTGCAGGAGTTGTGGAATCCCTTTCAAAAATGTTCGAGAGGGGTTTGGTGAGATAATCAGAACCATGTGTGAGGGACCCGCCGAGATGACCTGTAATAAAAATGAGCAGGAAAACACCGCCAGCCAATATCTTCAAATTATAGGGCGCCTGGGGGTTTCTGATTTTCACATACAGCAGTAATGAAAAAAAAGCAACGCTGATTCCCATCCATTGATGCCAGCCCAAAAGCGATTTGTCATAATCATCACTAAGGGATAATAACCAACCGGTCATGCAGGTTACTGCGGCGGCAATGACTCCCCAGAAAAGTATGACCGGTACTGCTGACCGGACCGGTTTATACTTTTCTTTCCCTGATATCCAATACAATAAAATACCCGCCAGCAAAATACCGATTGGCAGATGTACGAGCAGTGGATGCAAATGACCAAAAAATTCCAGAACGGATAATAACACGAATATGGATTTATACGGGATAACGATTTCTCAATAAATGCATCATGTATACATTAACGGCCCATTGATCGGCCAGGGGTTGGCGGGTGTAAGGTAGCGTGGGCATATAATCCGGCGGTCCGAATTCAGTGAGTATGGTTAGTGTATCGCCTTTTTGCTTTTTAAATTCAACCACCCGGTCCCACCATGCCAGATGAGCCTTCACTGCTGTCTCCCATTCCGGCGCCCGCGGATCATTGACCTGTGGTCCTTCAGCATGCCCGATACGCGCATGAATATGGTCCACCCGCTGCAGCGTCATTTCCAATGTTTCAGGTTGGTCTGCCAATAAACTTTCATGTACGTTGCACCAGTGTGAAACGTCAAACGTGATCCTGAGGCCGGGGATTTTTTCCATATAATTTTTCGCAACGGGCGCCGCAAATAGAAGTCTGGAGCGGTGGGTTTCATGACAGATTTTTATACCGGTAGCTTTCGATAGGGCAATCGTATGATCAATAAAATTTTTCCCCTGATCAAAGGAAAAATAATCCTTGCCGGAATGGCAGTTAATGTACAGGGGACGCTGAATGGTTTCATTGGCCGCTGCGTCCACCATTTGAACAAATTGTTCGAAATGTTTTTGATAATTGCTGTCTGATCCGGCGCAAAGGAATCCCACTTCCAGTGAATGATTTTTCAGGCACCCAAATAATTCATCCTGATCTTTTTTTTCAAGTGGCCACCAAATCTCAATTCCGTCATATCCCTCTTTTTTCACTTTCGTGCAATATTCATCCAGGGATCCCGCGAAACCCCAGTTTGTGGCCAGCAGTTTTAATTTAAAATTATTATTCATGGTAAATTTTGGAAGGTTAGAAGAAGCAATGGCCCCCAAAGATGAAAGTAAGGCCGCTGTTGTGGCTGATCCGGCAGATTGCAAAAAGTTTCTTCGATCCAATCTATTTTAATTAAAAATGAAATCACCCCCTCAGGCAAGAATATCTTCAATTATTTTTCCTCTAGTATCCGTAAGCCGAAATGGCCTGCCCTGGAATTGATAAGTAAATTTTTCGTGATCAAATCCCAGCTGATTCAAAATGGTCGCCTGAATATCGAATGGTTCAACTTTCCCGCTCACAGCACTGTACCCGATTTCATCGGTTTCTCCATAACTGAATCCTTTTCTTATACCTGCACCTGCCATCCATATTGTAAAAGCTTCTGTGTGGTGATCCCTGCCTTTGAACGGCATTTTCTTACCCTCGCGATTTTCCATCATAGGCGTGCGGCCAAATTCGCCGCCCCAAACCACGAGCGTTTCTTCAAGTAATCCTCTTTGCTTCAAATCCAGTATTAAGGCGGTGATGGATTTGTCTACCTGCCGGCATTTATTTATAAACCCTACGTCGATCGCCAGACTGGCATCAGATCCATGGCTATCCCAACCCCAGTCAAACAGCTGAACAAAACGAACGCCTTTTTCGACAAGCTTTCTTGCAAGCAACACATTGTTTGCAAAGCAGGCTTCTCCCGGTTTGGTGCCATACATCTCGTGAATATACTGTGGTTCATTATTTATATTCATCACTTCAGGTGCCGAGATCTGCATTCTGTAGGCCATTTCATATTGGGAAATTCGGGATAAGATTTCAGGATCCTGGTATTCTGCATACTCCTGCTGGTTAACTTCATTGATGGCGTCAATGGATGCTTTGCGCAAATCCCTGTTCATTCCATCCGGATCATTCATGAATAGTACCGGGCTGCCTTCACTCCTGCATTGCACACCCTGGTAAACACTGGGCAGGAATCCGCTGCCCCATACACTCTTGCCGGCATCAGGATTTTTACCACCACTCGTTAATACTACAAATCCGGGTAAGTTTTGATTCTCGGTTCCCAATCCATAAGTTACCCATGATCCCAGGCTTGGCCTGCCCATCCTGGGCGATCCGGTGTGCACCATTAATTGCGCCGGTGCATGATTGAACTGATCAGTTGTTACAGCCTTTAAAAAACTTATTTCATCAACGATTGACGACAGGTGAGGCATATGCTCACTCACCCATGCTCGGCACTGACCATGCTGTGCAAACTTTGCCTGCGGCCCCATCATTTTCGGAACTCCCCGTATGAAAGCAAATCGTTTCCCTTCAAGCAGTGATTTCGGACAATCCTGGCCGTCCATTTTCATCAGCTCCGGTTTGTAATCGAATAGTTCCAATTGGGAAGGGGCACCCGCCATATGTAAATAAATAACACTCTTCGCCCTGCCCGGAAAGGGAGGCAGTTTCGGAAGGAGCGGATGAGCCGGATCAAATGTTATATTGGTAAATGATGACCGGCTTCCGCAGCTTCCTAGAAAAGAGCCCAGCGCCAATGCACCCAGTCCCATCGCGCTCTCCTTCAGGAAATGCCGGCGGGTATGCATTTGCATCGCCGCCCGTTCCGCCTCTTTCAGCAATCGTTGATTATGCAAGTCTTTTGGGGTCATCTGCCGCTAGTTTTTTGTAACTACTTCGTCGAGGTTCAGAATCGCATTTGCCACGATGGTCAATGCTGCCGTCTCAGGTTGATTATCCTTATTCATTCCACCCATGATTTCACATGTTTTCTCCGGATCTTTTTCTAACTGAATAAACGCAGTCTGGTATAAACGGTATAAAGCCTGCAAACTTTTCTCGTCGATTGAATGAAGCGTTGCACGTTCATATCCGCCTTTAATCTGCTGTCGTACATTCGGTCCCGATTCAGATTGCATGCGTTTCGCGAAATGTCGCGCCATATCAATATAAGCAGAATCATTTAACGTAGCGAGCGCCTGGAGTGGCGTGTTGGTACGTATTCTGCGGGCCGTGCATACTTCCCTTGAAACACCGTCAAAACTAAGCATCGAAGGATAGGCTGCGGACCGCTTCCAGTAAGTATAAAGCGCACGCCGGTATTCCTGTTTTCCTTTGCTTTGCTCCCAGTCCTTACCATTCCACGGTGAGAGCCAGATGCCCGGCGGTTGCCAGGGATACACACTGGGACCATACATCGAATCGTACAAAGCACCACTGATGCATAGTGCCTGGTCACGAACCTGCTCGGCGGAAAGGCGAACCCGGATTCCCCGTGCATAATATTTATTGTCGGGATCTTTTTTTTGTTGCTCCGGCGTAATTCGTGAGTCTTCCTGGTATGTTGCACTCAAAACAATTCTTCGTATCAACTTCTTCACGCTCCAGTTATCAGCATACATAAACTGATAACTCAGCCAGTCCAGTAATTCGGGATGCGTTGGCAATGTTCCCTGCGAACCAAGGTCCTCCAGTGTTTCCACCAGGCCGGTTCCATATAACTGCTCCCATACCCGGTTCACCATTGTTCTCGCAGTTAATGGGTTCTGTTTTGAGGTTAACCACATAGCCAACCCCAACCGGTTATGCGGTGCATTGGAAGGAAAGGCATTCAATGAACGGGGAACTTCGGGAACAACTTCCTTACCTTTTACCAGCCAGTTGCCTCTTTCGAAAACAAAAGAAGACCGGTGCATATCCGGCGGATTATCCATCATCACGGGTGTAGTTGGAACTTCTGCTTTATATAAGAACTCGTATTCCTTTTTTATTTCAGCATATCCCGGTTTACCCCTGCCGGGCAATTCTTCCGTAAAATAAAACCAGTCAAAAATTACGCCGTTGTCTTCCGGTTTTTTTAATTGAGGATTACTATATGTAAAGAACAGATCATGTATTCCATGACCAGGCGGAATCTTCGTATCCCTGATCACCCAATTGTCTTTTGTTTTTACTAATGGGATTTCAGCAAGGAGTAGTCCTTTCGGAGAATCCATATGAATCTCCCAGACTCCTCCGGGTGCAGAAGACTGGTAGCGGTATATCAGTTTATCTTTCTTCTCCAGATCCACATGTTTCAAACGGCACTGTGCCTGGTTCCGCAAGGCGAGCCATTTAGTGTCAGCCAATTCACTGTTGATAAAACTGTCACAGGTTAAAGAATTATATGCGGGTTGCCATGTTTTCAAAAAAGTATAAACTTCTTTTTCTTTTTCCCCTGAAACATTTTTACCAATCCAGTTCACCACCCCGGTTAACACTGCCTGCATGGAATCACTGTAACTGCGAAACAAAGGATAATCGGCCTCGGTGTCCTCGTCACGGCTGTCATTGAAAAAAGCCATGAACTGGTAATACTCGTCATGTTTAAATGGATCGTAGGGATGACTATGGCATTGAACGCATCCGAAAGTGGTGCCCAGCAATGCCTGCCAGGTTGTATTGACCCTGTCAAGAACGGCTGCTGTTCTGAATTCTTCATTATCCGTTCCTCCTTCATCATTTGTCATGGTATTCCGGTGAAAAGCGGTTGCAATCAATTGATCATCGGTAGCGCCAGGTAATAAATCTCCCGCAATCTGCTCCGTCAGAAACTGATCATAAGGTTTGTCTTCATTGAAGGCCCGGATCAGCCAGTCCCGGTATCTCCAGACGGTCCGGCTGTCGTCACGTTCATATCCCTTGGTATCCGCATATCTTGCGAGGTCCATCCACATGGATGTCCATTTTTCTCCGTAATGTGGTGACGCAAGCAGGGAGTCAACCAGTTCCTGGTACGCATGATTACCACTATTATGCAAAAATTTCTCTGCCAGATGATCCGGAGGTGGCATCCCGGTAATATCCATGCTGACGCGACGCAACAGGGTTGCTTTGTCTGTCCGCGGGGAAGGTTTTAAATCCCGCTCCCGGAATTTTTCTTCAATAAACTCGTCGATTTCATTTTCCCCCCAATTACTTTTTCTTTCGAATAACCCAAGAAAGCGGCCTGGCTTGGGCAGGGGCACTGACTTTACCGGAACATATGCCCAGTGTTCACCCCAGTGCGCACCTTCTTTTATCCATCGCCGGAGGATTGCAATATCGTCCTTACTTAAAGGATCATGTTTGTAGGGCATTCGATCCTCCGGATCGCTAAGACCAATACGCCTGATCATTTCGCTGTGATCAGGATCTCCGGGAATGATGGCAAACTTACCAGACTTTAATTTCGCGAGAGCTTCATCACGAAATAACAGACTAAATCCACCTTTTTGTCTTACCCCCCCGTGACAGGAAATACAATTTTTATTGATGATTGGCTTTACCTGGCTGGTAAAATCAACAGGTTCCCGGCGGGTGCCGATCAAAAAAATCAGGCCGGCCAAAACAAGCATCGTTATAATCAGTACGGTTTTCTTCATTTGCCACTGAATTTGATTCAGATCCCTCCATACCCATCCTAAGTTAATTAATTTCTTCCTTCTTCTATCCATGAGGGATCCGGATCGTAAATGATGCCCCCTCTGCTTCTTTTGATTCCACTTTAATCTCGCCGCCATGCGCTTTTATAATATCATAACTTAGTGACAATCCCAATCCCGTTCCCTGACCGGTTGGTTTGGTTGTAAAGAAAGGCTGGAAAATCTTGTCCAGCACTTTCAAAGGAATACCGTTGCCATTGTCTGAAATGATGACTTCTATTTGACCCGAAGATTTTCTGGTACTGACCGAAACAGTAGGTTCATAACCTGCAATACCTGATTTTCTTTTTTCCGATACAGCATAAAAGGCATTTGTAATTAAGTTCAGAATAACCCGGCCGATATCCTGTGCGATAACATCGACCGGTCCAATGGAATCGTCGTAGTCGGTCTTCATTGCTGCATTAAAAGAAATATCCTTTGCGCGCAGACCATGATAAGCAAGACGCAGGTATTCATCCGCCAGTGAATTGATGTTCACGGATTCTTTAACACCACTGCTGTTACTGCTGTGCTGCAGCATGCTCTTTACAATGGCATCGGCTCTTTTTCCATGATGAACAATCTTTTCCAGATTCTGCCTGATATTCGAGGCGATTGTCCTGGCTTCATTAAGATCTCCTTTTCCCATTTCAACATCCATTTCGTCGATCAGCTCATTGGTCACTTCCGAAAAATTATTGACAAAGTTTAAGGGGTTCTGAATTTCGTGGGCAATACCGGCAGTTAATTCCCCCAGCGAAGCCATTTTCTCGGACTGGATAAGTAAGGCTTGGGTAGATCTCAATTCTGATAATGCCTCTTCGGCACGCTTTTTTTCCGTTTGCAGTTTGATCAGGTCCAGTCGCGCCTGTTCTACCTGGTATTCGGCCAGTTTCAAATCGTTGAAGCGGGTGTAAGTGAGATTAAAAACTGCTGCAAATCGTTTCATTACAATTTTCGCTTCTTTTGATAATTCAGTATCGCTGAATGCAAATAATCCGCCTGCGGGGAACGGGGCATTATAATAATATTGTTGTATTTCCTCACCACCCGAAACCCTTGACTCGGATTCGGGTAATCTGAAGTTTGCACCGGTAAGCGCCTTGTAATATTCTCTAAGATCAGTTCCTTTCAATATATAATTAAAATCCTCCAGCTTCAACCAGGAATCAAACGCGCCTTTTAGTAAAGGGTGAATATCCATTGACTCGTTGCCAGAAACCTGCACAACTCTATTATGGTCAGCTTTGGTGGTAGACCAGACATCGGCACTTCGCTTTTCCTTATTTAAAATTCCAATGCCGCAGCGAATAATTCCAAGTTTCAGTTTACCCAATTCATCAAAAAGAATTTCAATAGCATTTCCCAGGTCATCACTTTTCTTCATCGCCATGGCACGCGATCTTACCCGTTCAAGGGACTCCTCAATTTTAAGGCTTCGTTTCATCTGTTTCCAGGAAGCTAGCTTTTTTTCCAGCTCTTTCTTCAAATGATGATTTTCCTCCTGAAGGGATTCTTTAGTAAGCTTTTTCATTCTATGCCTTCATTGATCTGCTAAAATTAAAGCGATGTTAAGCTATTAATTGACTGTAGCACGTCCCAAATCTTTATCCAGTTTGAAAATACCCGGGCTAATAATAAATCAGGTAATAAGTGTATATACGCCTGCAGAAAATTGAAAAATCTCCACTAGACATTTATCCGTATTAAGAATTCTGTAAATTCCCCTTCCACCGTCTCAACGATTATTTCTCCTCCGTGCGCCTTAATAATATCATAGCTCAGGGATAAACCAAGTCCCGTTCCCTGACCCGTGGGTTTGGTGGTGAAAAAAGGCTGGAAGATCTTATCCAAAATCCGCAGGGGTATGCCATTACCGTTATCCTTTACCCTGATTTCGATCTGGTCGTCCTTTTTTTTTGTGCTTACCAAAACAGTTGGCTCATAGTTACTACCTGTCAACTTTTTCTTTTCATTTATTGCATAAAAAGAATTGTTATAAAGATTAAGTAAAACACGCCCGATATCCTGTGAAACAATATTTATTGATCCAATTGTTTTATCCAAATCGGTTTTCATTGTAGCCTTGAAGGTTTTGTCTTTTGCACAAAATCCATAATAAGCTAGCCTGAGATATTCCTCCGCAAGGGCATTCAGGTCCGTTAATTCCCTGTTCCCACTTGTACTCCGGCTATGTTGCAACATACCTTTTACGATCATATCAGCCCTTTTACCGTGATGATTTATTCTGGCCTCATTTTCAATAATATTTTTTGTAATACTCCTGGCATCGTCAAGATTACCCTTATCTATTTCATTCTTCATTTCCAGGAGCAATTCCGCGTTGACATCAGAAAAATTATTCACAAAATTTAGCGGGTTTTGTATCTCATGGGCAATTCCTGCCGTGAGCTGACCCAGTGAGGCCATTTTCTCAGATTGTATAAGTTGACTCTGAGTGGATTTTAAATCAGCCAGCGTGTTTTCTACATTTTTTTTCTGCACCTCTATTTCATCTTTTTGCTGTTGCAATAATTCATTCGCCTTTTTACGGTAACGGTTATTTCTATAGAGCAGAAAAGCAATCAGCATAAACACGCCAAGGCCGGTCAGCATCGCATATGTCCTGATTTTATTCTGAAGCCTGATTTGCTCCTTTTCCAGTTCCTGTAATTTCAGTTCTTCTTTAAAACCTGCAGTTTGAAAATTCCTTACTTTTTCTTCTTCATTTAAACTGTCTTTAGCAACAGAAGCCAGCTCCTGGTAATAAAAAGCACTGTCTGTTATATGCCTGGATTTATAAATATCAGATAAAAGTTTATACACTTCCGACAAGCCATACTGGTCTTTTAATCCCTGATATGTTTTCAGACCCTGTTGTCCCATCCATAAACTGGAGTCACTGGAACCTTCTTTCTTCAAAAGACCAGACAATGAAATATACGACATGCCTAAAAAATCAAAACTTTGCTGGCTAAGACTGCTTTCAATGGATTCGTGGTAGTATTTTTTAGCCTCGGCAACGTTATTTTGTTTCTCATAAATTCTACCTGTTAAATACAATATAAATCCTCTGTATTTAATATAACCGGATTCTTTGGAATATTGCAAAGCCATTTGCTCTGACATAAGAGCGGAATCAAGTTTGAACTGATGCAGATAAATCTCTCCGATATTCATTTCGACTATAGAAAATAAAGCCTTGTCATGGAGACGCCCTGCTATACTGCGACTTTCAAAATAATGTGCAAGTGACTTTTCCAAATCGCCCGCAAAAAAATATAAAATCCCCCAATGAGCTTCGACACTGGCCGACAGTGTCAATCTCGCTTGGTCAGGATTCTTATCTGCCGTAAAATGCATTATGCCCCAAATGTTCTCCCCTGTGTTTTTATCGGTGGCGATTTCTTTTGCTTTCATTAATGACTTCAGGGCACCGGAGAAATTCCCCAGCAGTATATTAATATATCCGATCCTGTTAAAAGCCTCTCCTTCCCAGATCTTAAAATTCAGCTTATGAGCTAACGATAACTGGTTCTGATAGAAATAAAGAGAACTGTCGCGGTTGATTTCCTGGTAATAAAGACCGAGTTCCCTGCACACATACATGCGGATACTGTCGTCGCCGGCATTTTCAAAAACTACGCGCAAACTGTCGGCCTGCATCCTGGAAGGTTCCTGCCAATAGGGGTTTTGTTGAGCAGTCGTAAAAAGAGGCGACAGGTAAAAGAATAATATTATAAAGGAGAATTTCAAGAATCAGTTACTTGTTTTGCATTTCTTCTATCCCTGTCCAGTTTTCGGGAATGCCCGTGTCAAGATATTTCTTTGCCCTGCCTAAAAAGAGTTTGGCAGTAATGTCTTCCGGGTGAATTTCAAGTGCCCGGTAAAATTTATCCGACGCGTCCTTGAATGATTTATTAAAATAGTCAAAAACTCCCTGCTGGTAAAAAGGCAAAGCCGTCAATTGCTTCCCCAATACGTGTTCATCCATTCCGTTAAAGCATTCGTAAATGCGAATGGGAGCTGACTTACCTTTCAATTGTATCAGTCCCAATGGCCGAAAATAAAACGCATCCGCGTTTTCCAGGTTATTTACACTCTCCTCGCTCAACACAATTCTTACACCATAGTATTTCGTCATTCCTTCCAGTCGGGAAGCCGTATTGACTGTATCAGAGATGGTCGCTGCATCCAGTCTTTCATGATCTCCGGTGATACCCATGATCAGTGGGCCTGTATGAAGACCAACGCCGATCCGGATAGGTACTTTATGTTCTGATAATCTTATTACGTTTAGCTCCTGCACCGCTCTTTGCATACCCACAGCGGCTCCCAGCGCATCGGAAGCCCTGCCCGGAAAAATGGCCATGATGGCGTCCCCCAGGTATTGATTGATGAAACCCCGATGTTCCCGGATGATCGGACCCATTCGTTCATTGAAAGAACAGACAAAACTAAAATTTTCATCCGGAGTCATTCCCTCTGACAATCCGGTATAGTCCCGGATATCAGCAAAGAGAACAGTGACGATCTTTTCTGTCTTATCACCGAGTTGTATATCTGTAATCACATGTTTTCCCAGTGATCCGATGAATTCATAAGGCACAAACTTATTCGTCACTTCATAAATACGCCGCATCGCATCTTCCCGTTCCTGTGCTTCACGGATATTCCGCTCATACAACAATGCACTTTCAATAGCAGAGGCGGACTGGAGCGCCAGGGTAACCAGGTATTTGAGATCAGCCGCCGCATACTGAATCGGTGCTGTGCTGCCGAGCAGAATTACCCCCATTATGCGATGCTTTACTTTCAGCGCAGCGTAGATAAGAGATTGCGGTTCCGGATTTAACAAACCCGACTCCTTCAGCGGAGCGAGTTCTCCCAGTATATCTGACTGGCCACTATTGAATAGATTTAAAAATTTCCCCGGATCTGCCTGCCACTTCTCTTCATCGAATACCGGCTTACCAAAAGAAGCAGGTACTTCGATCCTGTCACCGTCTTCTCCCCAAAGAATTATTAAGCCAAGGTCCGATCTGATCAGACTACGTGCTTCTTCCAAAGTAATTGAAGCAATATTCGACTGTCCGATAGTCTGGGCGAGTTTTTCTGAAAAATTAAATATCTGGTTTACTTCCTGGTAAAGCAATAGCACTTCATTACCGAGTTTTTTCTTTTCCAGCTCCTTCTGAACCCAACCGTTAATAAGCGAACCAATGAGATAAGCTTTTTCATTCCCCTTTACCCATCCTATAATTTCTTCTTCGTTCCGGATGGGTTCTTCAACACTGACCAGATGACTTGTCTCCCCGATGATAATTTGATGTTGATGATCTTCAATATAAACAGGCGCACTCAGCTCCCTGATCAGCGAACGCAGCAGCGCAAAGGCTTCGGACCTGGGAGAAAGGAGGCTTTTTAAATTTATTCTCGGCATACCGTTCTGGTGAATAATTCCTTGGAGAAAATATGGGAATGGTTGGATAAGAATAGTTCTGCCTTACGCGAGGCGCAGTACTTCCCGGGCCTTGTTCAATAACACTTCCGGATTAAAAGGCTTGGTCATATAAATATCAGCTCCGACTTCCTGTCCTTTCTGCCGGTCCAGTTCCTGTCCCTTGGCTGTCAGCAACACGATATACACTTCATTGAGACCGAGTTCCTTTTTTACCCGCCTGCACACTTCAATTCCATTCATCTTTGGCATCATAACGTCCAGAAAAACTAAATCCGGTTTTTCCTCGCAAATCATGGTCAGGGCTTCCTCACCATTTACAGCGGTGATAAAATTCACGCCTTCATCCTCCAATTCCTCCAGCGTCTGTTCGATCAGCATCCGGATATGTGGTTCATCGTCTACAATTAAAATTTTGGGACTCATGTGATGATATTCTTGATATTATTTGCTGAAAATTTCAGTCCTTCTACTGGTATATTAAAAACAAAACATTTTCAAGGCCTTTTTCGAATCGCAGTGACTTAACGATTTCATTCTTATCTGATATCACTGAATTCAGGATGATAATGTCAGGTTGCATCGTAACTGCTTTTTCAACCAGTTCCTTTCCATCGGATTCCACCACCTGGTAACCTTTGGCCTCCAGCACATCCGTCAGCACCCGGACGGTTACACTATCCTCATCCACGACCATCACTTTCTTCTTCGATTTCCCCTGCTCGAGCAAATGGCCTATTTCTGAAAATAAAAGATCGGTATCAATGGGCTTGGTCAGGTAGCGGTCAACGCCGATGCGGAAGCCCCTGGATTTATCCTGAACAATGGAAAGAATGATAATCGGAATGTCCATGGTTTGCGGATCATTCTTTAATACAGCTGCCACATCAAATCCATTCATTTCGGGCATCATCACGTCCAGTACGATCAGATCTGGCTTTGCCGCACGAACTTTCACCAGCGCTTCTTTTCCGTTGGCAGCTTCGACGATATTATAACCGGCTTCACCGAGTTCCTGTTTCAACAGGGAACGGATACCTTCATCATCGTCCACAACCAGTATGGTTGCATGTTCTTTGATGACGGAGGGACCGGATTGTTCCACTCTTTTTTTCAGCTGTTTTAAAAGATCATTGAATTGAATGGGATGACCTGCCGCTTCATCTTGTTTGACCAGCGGCAGCATAAAATAAAAAGTGCTGCCCTTTCCGAGATCACTTTCAAGCCAGATATGTCCACCATGATGCTCCACAATTTCCTTGCAGATCGGGAGACCCAGTCCCGTGCCTTTAGGCTTATCAGTAAGCGTATCGCCTACCTGTTTGAATTGTTCAAATACTTTACCATGATCTTCCGGTGCGATACCGATGCCGGTGTCTGAAATACCGACTACGATTCCCCCGTCTTTTTGAAATACCCGGCAGGTAACGGTTCCGGCATTTGTAAACTTTACGGCATTGGATAAAAGGTTAACCACCACCTGGATCATTTTATCCTTGTCTGCATTGATTTCAGGCAGATTGTCTTCTATCTCACGTTCCAGCTTCAGGCTTTTCTGATCGAATAAGGAGGAAGTCGAAGCGATAGCACGCTCTACTACTTCGGCAATTTGCACAGGTTCGGTATTCCATTCCATTTTGCCTGCCTCAATCTTGGCGAGATCCAATACATCGTTGATGAGATTCGTCAACCGTTCACCTTCCGCTATCACTACTTCCAGGTTGCCCGAAATCTGTTCAATGGTTTTGATTGTTTTGGGATCTGATTTATCGGTAATGGGAAATATTTTTTCCTCGAGCCTTTTCTTGGTGATCCGGGCAAACCCGAGTACAGAAGTCAGCGGTGTCCTTAACTCATGACTAACCGTCGAAAGAAATGCACTCTTGGCGGCATTGGCTTCTTCTGCGAATTTTCTGGCTGAATCGGCTTCCGTATTAGCAAGTTTTACTTCTTCAAATAATCGCGCTTTTCGGATCGCAACTCCGACATTGGCCGCAATGGTCGCAAGCAAGTGTTTATCTTTTTCCGCGAACCGGTTTTCCTCTTTTGTGCTTTGAATACTCAAAACCCCAATAATTTCATCGCTAACAGGGATGGGTACCCCCAGATATGAAGCAGCCGGAATGCCGACCCTGTTAACACCAATTACAGTTGCCTGCTCATGCACGTCTTTATTTATCAGCAGGGGTTCGCCGGTCAGGATGATCTTGGATGTAAGTCCCTCTCCCAATTTCAGTGGCTTCATATTGTCGCCATACTGGTAAGGAAAATTGATCATTTTTGTTTTTGTATCCAAAAGAGCGATATAAACAATGTTGGCCTGGAACAAATCCCGCAGTTGGTTACCTACCAATAGTATTAAATCTTTTAGATCTGCCTGGCCAACGAGGGCCTGACTGATCTGGTTAATAGTGGTGAGTTCATCCGCCTGCTGTTTTACTTCCTGGGTACGCGCCATCACTTTTTCTTCCAACTGACGGTTCGCATTGATCAGCGCCTTTGAGCGATATTTATTATAACCGAAAATGGCCCCTATCAAAGCGATTACATAAAGGATATACATCCACCAGGTCTGCCACCAGGGTGGCGCAATAGTAAATTGAAGGCTCGCAATATTTCCCCAGTGACCACTCACATCAATACTCCGGACTTTAAAAGTATAATGGCCTGATGGAAGGTTCAGATAGTTTTCCGTAGAAGTGTTGGTAGTAGCCGGACTCCATTTCTTATCAATACCTTCGAGTATATAAGAATATTGGGTGGGATCAGGACGACCGAGATTCGCCTGGACAAAATGAAAAAGTATATAATTCTGATCATGTGGCAGAACGAGGTTTACAGGCATATTAAAAGGTCCTGATACACTATCCCAGCTTATACCCAGCCTGCCTGAAAAACCGGCATTTATTGGTATCTGTCCTTTTAAATAAAAACTGTCTGTCGTCCAGAGCGTGTCTTTTTCGCTCATCGATACTGAGTTCGCAAAATACTTCGGCTCATTCATTATCGACAATCCGTTAATATAGGTAGGTGCAGTAGCAGTAAGTTCCCGGACTCCGTTGATAATGGTAACTCCATTGTCACCCCAAAAATACCGGCCATTCCTGGTAATGATATTGGTGTTCCAGCTTTGAGAACTATTAGCAAGACCTTCTGATCCCTCCAGAATACCTATTTTCCAGCCGGTATTGTTAGTTCCTGAATCCTTACCATTCTTAATCGATCCCGGCGGATAGATAATATTTGCCCGAAGACGGCTTGCTACAATTATTTTCCCCTGATATGGCAACATGGAGGTTATGTAGTTATTACTCAGACCTTCTTTTTCAGAAATGCTTGTCAGTGTACCCGATTTCAAATCTGCTATATAAATTCCTTTATCAGTCCCGATCCACATTTTACCGTCATCGGCCAACATTAGCGTTCGAAAACAGGTATCCTGGAGACCC
>JGI1027J12803_100029550_pt1 | contig 22065 bp, 21 predicted proteins | sample IowNatreferecore_FD_12803 | JGI IMG/M metagenome (IMG submission 12803) | reverse complement strand
CTGTAGGGAGATATTTACATGATTCTACAGGTGCGGATATGGGTGGAATTATTCCGGAATTATTTGACAGAAAACGATATAACGAAGACGGAGTGGGCGGAATGCATGTATACAGTCCCTGGTGGCTGGATAATAAAAAGCTTGATTTCCCCAGGGGGTATCATATTGAATACGGTGGGGGATTTGGTATGCCACTTTATGGATTTCAATGGGGAATTGAAAAACTGAATGGTTCTTATAAGATTAAAGGAAATCTCAAGGAAGCGGGTGGTTACGGCGCATCACTTAAAGAAGACTATCGGGCTCTCTTCGGAGCACATGTGGGCATGTCCGGTCGTGGTGAGGCGATCGCGAGAAAGGACAGTTATTGTGAAATTGATCCAACTGTAGTAGATAAATACGGAATTCCTGTTTTGCGGTTTAACACTTCTTATACCGACTACGAAATCAATCAGGCCAAGCATATGAAAGAAACTTTTTCCGAAATATTACACAGTATGGGGGCTGTCGCCACATGGGGTAACGAAGACGGCAAACACAATAATTACGGCCTGCATGCTCCGGGTAATATAATTCACGAAGCAGGAACTGTTCGTATGGGTAATGATCCAAAATATTCTCCCTTAAATAAATATAGCCAGGCGCATGAGTGTAAAAATCTTTTTTGCGTAGATGGCGGCCCTTTTGTATCGCAGGCCGATAAGAACATAACGTGGACCATACTGGCCCTTTCCATGAGAACGAGCGAATATATTGTTGATCAAATGAAAAAGCAAAATATTTAATTTAACGGTTATGGACAGACGTAAATCGATCAAGACGCTGGTTATCGGTGGGATCTCGATCAGCACAATTGCCGAAGCATGTAACAGAAATGGTAACAGTCCTGTCGCGCCCTCGGAAAAAGATAAGAACGCAATCATTTCCGGTTTAAACCGGATGAAAGAAGAAATTGCACACGAAAAGAAGATTAATCAGGAGCCGGCATTTTTTACAATTGACGAAATGGCTGTGATCACGCAGTTAGGGGACGTCATTATTCCGAAGGATGGAATTAGCGGGAGTGCATCAGATGCGAAAGTTCCGGAATTTATTGAGTTTATAGTCAAGGACAAACCCGAGCACCAGATGCCTATGCGCTGGGGCATACGCTGGCTAAATACACAATGCATGGAACGATTTGGCAAATTATTTAAAGACTGTGAACAGTCAAAGCAAATGGAGATGGTCGACGAAATTGCGTGGCCAGGGAAGGCCAGGCCGGAGATGGCTCAGGGAGTAGCTTTTTTTAATCTGATGCGCAACCTGGTTGCTACGGGATTTTACACTTCCCAAATAGGCGTAAAAGATGTGGGATATATTGGTAATGTTCCGTATCAATGGAACGGTGTGCCGGAAGATGTATTAAAACAATACAACCTGGCCTATACAGAAAAGGAGCTGAAAGAATGTGTCAGTTTCTCCTGAATTTTAATTCTCCAGTGGATTCATGTAATATCCTTCTTCACTCAACACAAAACTATTCGGAACGAAGGATAAGAGAGATTGGGTAATCATTGATGCTGCTTCGCGTAAATAAGTGGCGCCGATTTCCGGTGTACGAACAGCAAATTGCCAGCTTTGAATTTTCAGAAATGCAACTTTGCTTTCCTGAGTGATCTGGTTATCCATCTGGCGGAAAATCTCGGCAAGACGATCCTGCTGATTATCGATGTTAGGGGACATAGGGATCAGATTTTGGTTTTTCAAAGGTTGATAGAATATTAACGAAGGCAACATTTAAAAAATTGTCCCAATTTTCCGATATACCGCGGGAATCAGACACCAGATCCTTCAATTACATTAAATGCCAATCCGTGTTTTAGGGATTTTTTCGTTCCCCTTTCATTTTAGAGGCTAATTGCAGGGCGTCGAATGCGTTGACAATTCCACCAGTGACGGAGAGTTGATTGAAATCAACTAATTTACCCGAAGCAATCCATTTGACCTGGCTGTCAGGTAGTTTCATGACGGTTTGGAGAATAATATACTTCAGTTGACTTGCGCTCAATAAAGGATAATATTCAAGGAGTAGTGCTGCTATACCTGTCACAACCGGAGCAGCCATACTGGTGCCGCTATAAGTCGCGTATCGATTTGCAGGCAGTGTAGAATAAACTTTTACACCGGGGGCAAAAAGGTCGACGTGATTTTTCCCATAATTGGAAAACCGGGCCAATATCAGACTGTCGGGGCCACCCGCACTTGCGCCGACTGTAATAAAACAACAGGTATTCCTGCCTGTGGTTACATATTCGGGATTTGGGTAGTGATCTACTGAGTCAAGATTAAGGTTCTCATTTCCGGCCGCATGAACCAATAAGACATCATGATCCTCAGCATAACGGATTGCTTCGTCGACCCATTTTTTTCCGGGTGAAAGATATTTTCCAAAACTCATGTTGATAATGCGCGCCCCGTTGTCTACCGCGTACCGAATTGCCAGTGCGACATCTTTGTCCCTTTCGTCCCCGTCCGGAACGGCACGCAGTGCCATAATATAAACCTGGTCATCAATACCATCTATTCCGATTCCGTTATTGCGTGTTGCTGCTATGATTCCTGCCACATGCGTGCCGTGTGCATCATTGCCCGAAGAAATATTGTTGTTTCCATAATTTTTATCGTTCGGGTTATTAAAATCGTCTCCTACGATTTCCCTGCGCTGGGCATTCGGGTCTTTTGAAAAATCATTTACTTTAAACCGCGCACTTTGCAGGTAATTTTCTGCCTCCTTTATAAAGGTTCCCAAAGACATGTCAGGTGTTATACCATATTTCCTGAAATATGCGAGGGCATTTTTCTTAAGACGGGCAAAACCCGAATCAGTTGGCTGATAGTCAATTACATCCCCAACATAAATTGAATCCTTATGAAGACTTATTCTTAAAATGCTGTCCGCAGTCTGCATTTGGGGAAGAACCTGTGTCAGCATGGTTACTGTTTTTACCTGTTGGAGAGAATCCTTCAAAAAATATTTTTTGACTCTCTCCCGGTAAAGACTATCTGAATACTTATCTGCATCTTTAGAAATTGATTTCTCATTCTTCAACCTGTAAAACTCGCGGTAAGATTCGTAACTTTCAATAACAATATTTCTTCCATTTTTCCCTCCCAGGAAATTCCAACCGTGGATGTCATCAACATATCCATTACCGTCATCATCCTTACCGTTTCCGGGAATCTCCCTGGTATTGGTCCAAATATGACCCACCAGATCTTCATGGGCTGTATCCACACCCATATCGATAACGGCCACAATTACCGGAAAACTTTTTTTACCTGCTAACAATTCCGCGTAAGCGCGGTTAACGCCTGCTCCAAACACATGATCGGTCCGGAAATCCAGCAATTGCCAGCCATGCTTATTATACATGGTTGACTGGCCAGTACAATTATAAGAGGATGAAAAAATTAATCCCGCTAACAATATCAGATAATATAAAAATCTCCTCTTTCTTTTCATCTATTTTTTTTTGCCTTCCGTATTTTTGCCAACTGGCAATTTATACAATATTGAGTTACTCCATGCAGTCCTGCCTGATCTAATATAGGATGAATCTGTTCAAACCTTTTTCCACTACGCGGTCCCTCTATATAAATGCATATAGTGGTTTGTCACGATCAACCTGGCTGCTGTCGGTCGTTATGCTTGTGAACCGGAGTGGAACCATGGTGTTGCCTTTCATGACAATTTATCTTACGGGTATTGGCTTTTCATTGTTCCAGGCTGGTATAGTTGTCGGCATATTTGGTGCCGGGGCTATTTGCGGCGGATACATAGGAGGAAAACTAACTGACAAAATCGGTTTTTACCGCATTCAATTATTTACCCTGGTTGGAGGAGGATGCCTCTTTATACTCCTGGGTCTGATGAATAGCTATGTATTGATCTGCCTGTTTACATTTATCCTCAGCCTTGTGAATGAAGCTTTTCGGCCCGCAAATAATACGGCGATTGCCATTTATAGTCGCCCCGAAAATCGGACGCGGTCATTTTCATTAAATCGCCTCGCGATTAATCTGGGTTGGGCAATCGGAGGGACATTTGGCGGATTTATAGCCTCATTTAACTATCATCTTTTATTCTGGATTGACGGATTTACAAATATTGCCGCAGCCATTCTGCTTTACTATTTACTGAAACCTTTTTCAAAAAATGGTAAGGATGAGACCGAACCACATCAATTGCCTGAAAAAATTTCACCACTGAAGGATAAAAAATTTGTCCTTTTCATCCTGCTCTCAATTCTATTTGCAGTTTGCTTTTTCCAGCTTTTTTCGACCATCCCGGTTTATTATAAAGAAGTTTACCACATGTCAGAATATTATATTGGCATACTGATGGGCCTGAATGGATTAATTATTGTCATCATTGAAATGGTCCTGATTTTTCATCTGGAATCAAAAAACAAGACCCTGATCATGATTTCCAATGGATTGTTCCTTACTTCACTTTCCTTTCTGGTTTACATATTTCTTCCTCTGCATCCTGTTACCGGGCTTTTATCTGTGCTGTTGGTTACCCTGGGCGAAATATGGGCAATGCCATTTATGAATAATTATTGGACGGGCAGGGCATCGCTCCATAACAGGGGACAATATGCCGGCTATTATACGATGGCGTGGTCAATCGCGCAGGTATTAGGACCGACAGGCGGTACCTGGATCGCGAGTCACTGGGGTTTTAATAGCTTGTGGTGGATATCAGCAATTATCTGCGCTATTACAGGTTTATTGTTCCGAGTTCTAAGACTGAACTGATCAGGACTTCCCGCCAAAGACTCTTTTTAAAAGGTCGGTCACCTGGGCTGCAGGATCCTTTCTGATAAGAATCTCTTCCTGGGCCACGTAATAAAATATACCGTTGATGGCTTTTTGGGTAACATATGAAGACAAATCCGGGTCCACTTTAGTGACGAGTGGGATTTTATTATATGTATCAAAAACTTCCTTCCAGTATTTGGTGGCTCCTGTTTTTTGCAGGGCCGAATCAATTACGGGTGTATAGGCCTTGGTCAGTTCCGGTGTTGCACTGTGGCGCAGGTAGGATGTAGCAGCTGTGTCCGGACCTTTAAGAATATTTACTCCATCGGTTACGGTCATGTTTTTAATTGCATTAACAAAAATCGGGGCTGCGGATTTTGACGCATCTTCCGCTGCATGGTTCATACTGGCAATGGCATCATCCACCAGTTTACCCATACCCATATTTCTTAATGTTTTTTCCACTTTCTGAGCCTGTTCCGGCATCAATATCTCAACAGCCTTATTTCCCAAAAAGCCATTAACCACTGAAAGTCTGTCCGCACTCTTCTCAGCGCCGAGGGTAAGTGCCTGTTTCAGGCCGGCAACTATATCAGTTGAACTCAGGGATGACGATGAGCCTTTACCGCCGCTAACAGTCTTTTTAATCGCTCCAAATAGATCACTTGTCTGTCCCATGGCAGTGATTCCGGTAACCAGTAACAAAAGGGTAACTAATTTTTTCATTTGATTTGAATTTTATGGGTATTCCTACCCCATCTTTAAAACGCAGTATTCTCAACTATATTACAGTCGGATCGCCTAAAAGTATTCACAAAAAGACAAAGGAAATGTTAAGTCGGGAATGCTGTGGAAAAAGCATAAGGGGCCCGGTTCCAGAGTTTTCTTATTTTAGCGGCTTCTAAAAAAAATGCATGAAAAAATACATCTTCCTTATTACGCTTATCATGGGCTATTCCCGGTTATTCGCCCAGTCAAATAAAAATCCAACTTCAAAAGAAAAATCCGGAAAGCAAACTCTTACCCTGTCTAACCAGACGGATTCATTAAGCTACAGCATTGGTATCATGGTAGCGAGCTTTTACAAACAACAGGGTATTACGACTATAAATGAGAGCCTTGTAAACAAAGCCATAACAGATAAAATGAAAGGAGACAGCACGCTGCTGTCCGAGCAACAGTGTAATCAGGTTCTAATGTCTTTCATTGAAAAAACCAAAGCAGAAAAGGCTTCAGTAGCAAAAAAACAAGGAGCTGCATTTCTGGCTGAAAACAAAACCAAACCGGGCGTTGTAACTACCGCTTCAGGACTTCAATATGTGGTGCTGAAGGAAGGTACCGGGCCTAAACCTGCTGTAACCGACAAGGTAAAATGCGATTACGAAGGAAGGCTTATCGACGGTACTGTTTTCGATAGTTCAATAAAACAAGGTAAGCCAATAGAATTTGCAGTTAATGGCGTCATCCCCGGATGGACCGAAGCACTACAGCTAATGAATACCGGCAGCAAATACCGGCTTTTCATACCATCAAGCCTCGCTTACGGTGACCAGCAGATGGGACCAGATATCAAGCCTGGTTCTACATTGATTTTTGACGTGGATCTGATAGAAATAGTAAAATAAATTACTTATAAAGTTTTTCATAGTATTCAGTCACCATCCGGCTTGAATCAAATTGAAATCGGACATCAGCCATTCCGTTTTTAACGACCTGCCGGAACGTATCCCTTTGCTCATAGTACAGGGGGAGGATCTGGTTTTGTAAAACTTCATAAAGGGAATTGAGGTCAAATTCATCCTGTTCAGGAACAGTCATGTTACTATAGTCCGATTTCCCGATCAGAAATCCGTTATTGCCATTGTTGATAAACTCAGGTATCCACCCATCATCTGTAGAAAAATTCAGTGCACCATTCATTGCTGCAGTCATTCCGCTTGTTCCTGACGCTTCGCGGGGTACGCGCGGATTATTAAGCCAACAATCGGCTGCCTGTTTCAATCTCCTTGATAAACTGAGTTCGTACCCAGTCAGAACTGCAACCTGGGAATATTCCTTACTCAATTGCACCAGGAAGTTAAAATCATTAATGGCCGGATAATCCATCGGGTATGGTTTGCCTGCCCAGATAATCTGAACAGGATATTTTTTATTCCCGACCAAATCATTAAATCTTTTCTTATCCCTGGCAATCAGATCAGCCCGTTTATATCCCGCAAACCGGCGTGCCCAGACAATTGTGAATACATCCGGGTTGAAAAGTCGACCGGTTTGATCGGCTACTATGTCAAATGCCCTTTTTTTTAAGAACCGCTTACGATCATCCCACCAGAAATTATCCCCGTCTTCCAGTTTTCTGTATAATTGCTTGTCTGCCCAGTAGGTCCAGTTCTGCGCATTTGTAATATAAATGATGGGACAAATATCCGGATACTTACTCCACATAGCCTGTGAAACCTGTCCATGCAGGCGGGAGACCCCATTTGCAATATGGGCGAAACGGAGTGCAGCCAGGGAATGATTGAATAAATGGTCTTCCATTCCTGTTAAACGGGCTGCTTCTTCAATGGATAATCCGCAGAAATAACTCATTTCGAAGCAAAGCTTCATATCATGTCTCTCGTTACCTGCTTCTTCCGGTGTATGAGTTGTAAATACCAGGCGTTTCCGTACTTCGGCAACATCCTTATTGTACTTCTGATAAAGATAAAAGGCTGCACTTATTCCGTGCGCTTCATTTAAATGATAAAGTTCAGGTTGAAAATTGAGTTCATCCACCAGTTTGGCACCACCCACGCCCAACAATATGAATTGAGCAACTTTTGTAGCCAGATTTGCATCGTACAAACGATGACAGATAGTCTGGGATACGTAATCATTTTCTGTAAGATCGGTACTCAACAGGAAGAGCGGTGCTCCATTAAAGGTTTCAGGAGCTAGATACCAGGCCTTCACCCAAACGGGATGATCGTGAATATTAATCTGGAATTTTATTCCGGTATCCTGTAAAAAAGGATATTGCTTCTCCACCCAAGTTACCTGTAAACTCTGATCCTGATTCCTTGCCTGGTCGTAATATCCGTATTTCCATAAAATGCCGATAAAAATTGAATTTTGCCGCAACTCGTATGCGCTACGTACATGCGATCCCGCGAGAAAGCCGAGGCCGCCGCTATAAATCTTTAACGGCTGATGCACCGCGAATTCCATTGAGAAATAGGCTACTTTTTTTGAAAACTGAGGGTTGACTGCGTAAGGGACTGCAAAATTTTTAAAATTCATAATAGATTTAGTAAACGGATACGGTGTTTGATTTATTTTATTTTTATCGTCGTTTGGACTTTACCGGCTTGGCATTGACTTCTTTATGTCTGTTGTATACACCTTCGAAATAACACCGGATATCCCGGTGATTTCCGCATCCTTCCAATTCCTTCATCCGGACAGACTTATCACTGAAATTAAATTCAAGGGAACACGGATCTCCGTTCGCAATATACCGGGCAACGGTGGAAGTAACAAAACGGGCTTCACCTTTTAATTCACCTTTGCAATTTCCTTCGTCTTTTTCAAAGTGCACAAAAAAACGAAGAACAGAATTATTCTTCCCATCCCGGAATGAAATGAAATTTCTCTTATCCTGAATATAATCTCCCGTGAATTTATGTTTACGGGAAAATGTATCAATTGGATTGTATATCTGTGTTGTTTTAGGCTTCCCCTCATTTGATTCCCTCATGATCAGGGTGAAAATTCCTTCTTCATTGTAAACATATACCGTCCTTACAAAAAAAATCCGGCCTTCTTTGTCTTTATGGAAACGGCTGACTGAAATAGCAAATTTGTTATCAATTGCCGATGCATACCATATTCCTGAATCATCATCCCGGATCAAAAGCGGCATACCGGTTCTGAATTTCCCATCTTTATCAAGGCAGGCCACATAAAGAATTTTCCGGGACAAAGTAAGTGCTTTTATAAAAAGGTAGGTTTCCGCTTTTTTCACGACAATCTTACCCATAGCATACAACTTGGGTTTTCCTGCTTTGCCGAAATTTTTTTGTACCAGAGAATCTGAAATGAACTGGCTGTAGACAGACCAGGCCAAGGGAGAATCGGTGGGCTTCCTGGTCAAGGCACTGTCCGCAAAATTTACAGGCACATTCAGCAATTGGAACATGGCCAGGAAATCTTCCGGTTCAACCCTTTTTATTTCATTACCCTGATCTGAAGTTTTATGCCGGCAACACAGTAAAAATGTAAACGGAATAAAAACCAGCATCATTTTCAATAATCGCATGCCACCCAATTAAAAATCAAAAGTAAAGATTCATCAAATACCCGGCCTTCTATTATTTTCCCCTGAATTATTGGGAACAAATTTTAGATTTGTTCCGTATGGGATTCTGCAAAGGCGGGAAAATGCCCATTCTTACTGATGAAGCAAAGTCATTACAGCGATCTTTCTCTGAGTGAAGTACATGGAACTATTGATGTAAACCATCCCGGCCCCCGTTGGAGACAACTTTTTTCTTTTTTTGGGCCCGCCTATCTTGTAAGTGTCGGTTATATGGACCCGGGAAACTGGGCAACAGACATAGCCGGCGGCAGTCAGTTCGGTTATCGCCTTCTCTGGGTGCTGCTGATGAGCAACCTGATGGCACTGGTTCTTCAAAGTATGTCTGCGAGACTGGGTATTGTAAGAGGCAGAGACCTGGCACAGGCAAACAGGGAAACCTATCCCCGTCTGGTAAATTTTTGCCTTTATATTCTTGCTGAAATTGCAATTACAGCATGTGACCTGGCAGAAGTTTTGGGTATGGCCATCGGCATCCAACTGCTTACAGGTTTACCCATTGTCTATGGTGTAGCCATTACAGCGCTGGACACTTTTCTTCTTCTTTATCTCCAACGTCTCGGGATGCGGAGAATGGAAATATTTATTCTTAGTCTGATTGCTGTCGTAGGACTTTCCTTTTTTATTGAAATATTCCTTGCTAAACCGGCGATTGGAGAAATCAGCCGTGGACTGATTCCTTCGTTACCGAATTCGTCTGCGCTTTATGTTGCTATTGGTATCATTGGTGCCACCGTCATGCCGCATAATCTTTACTTGCATTCTGCGCTGGTTCAAACAAGAAAAATAAAACGGGAGGACAATTTCATCAGGCAGGCCTTGAAACTAAACCTGCTTGATTCAACAATAGCCCTTAACCTGGCATTTTTTGTAAATGCGGCAATTCTGATATTAGCTGGCGCCGTCTTTTTCAAGTCAGGCCGGACCGAAGTTGCATCTATCACGGAAGCACATAAGTTGCTTTCCCCTTTGCTCGGAACCAAAATGGCCTCCATTCTCTTTGCGGTTGCACTAATTGCAGCCGGACAAAGTTCTACGATAACCGGAACCCTTGCAGGACAAATAGTAATGGAAGGCTATCTTCGGTTACGGATCAACCCCTTGTTACGAAGACTTATCACCCGTCTCCTCGCAATTATTCCTGCGGTAATTGTTATAAGCATTTTCGGTGAAAATCAGGTTGATCAACTCCTGGTCTTCAGTCAGGTTATCCTCAGTCTTCAGTTGGGTTTTGCCGTTATCCCCCTTATCCATTTCGTAAGTGATAAAAAAAAGATGGGCGTATTCACGATAAAAAAAACAACCCGTTTTATAGGCTGGGCAATTGCGGGACTCCTGCTTTACCTTAACCTTAAATTGGTCGTAGAAGAAGGCACACATTTCTTCAGTATTCCCGGATACGGATTTCTTAAAATCATTTCTGTAGTCGTGTTAATTGGTGCTGTCGCACTGTTATTGTATATCTTAATTCATCCTTTGTTAAGCAGGGCGGAAGTAAAAGACATTACCTTGCACGGAGAAGGAAAAATTACCCGCTTGGAAATCCCGAAGTTCAAAAAAATCGCTGTCGCGCTTGACTTTAGTCCAAAGGACGAAAAACTTCTGGCATTTGCAATTGGGCAGGGTGGAGAAGACAGTGAATATATTCTCATTCACGTGGTTGAGAGCGCCTCAGCCCGGATGCTGGGTAAACAAAGTGACGACCTGGAAACCAGAACGGACCTGGAAAGGTTAAAAAATTATCAGTCATCTTTGGAAAACAATAATTACCGATCGGTTACACGTCTGGGATATATTAATCGCACTAAAGAAATTGTGCGCATAGTACAGGAAGAAAATGCAGAAATTCTGGTGATTGGCGCCCATGGCCATACAGGACTCAAGGACTTTATTTACGGGGAGACGGTGAATACAGTCCGGCATGAATTGAAAATCCCTGTTTTAATTGTGCACCTATAGTGGCTTTTTCATAAGATGTTTCAGACGACTGAATGTTTCCGGTTTCATATTCAGATATGAAGCCAGGTACTTCTGGGGAACCCGCTGTAACAGATAACCGTTATTACGGATAAAATTTATAAACCGTTCCTGCGAAGAAAGGCGCACCCGGTTATATTCGAAGCTTTCCTTTTTCAGATATTCCTGCGTCGCTATAAGCCTTCCGAGCCGCTCCATCTTCGGGCTGAATTCATAAAGTTTCTCAACATTTTCGAGGGTAATTGACACTACAACCATCGCCTCCAGTGCTTCTACAGAAAAGTTTGAAGGTTCTCCGGACATAAATGAATCATAGCAACAAATGATCTCGTTTTCTCTCGAAAACTGCATGACCATTTCTTCATTTTTCCGAATGAAAAATTTTCTGGCAAGTCCCTGTAAAATGAAATTTAAATATTTCTCAACGTCTCCTTCTTCAACCAGTTTCTCCCTTTTTTCAAAATGACGCAATTCGAATAAGCCAGCCATGAAATTAAATTCCTGTTCGCTTAAGGAAACAAAATTTGATATGTAAGATTTTACGATATCAACTAATTCCATGATGAGAAATTTGGCTTAACAAGATACCAAGTTGTCAGGGACAGGACAAATTTTTTAAGTTCGGAAATGAATATTGAAAATAATCCGGCAACGGGAGGTTATAGGGGTAGACATCCTTCCCTTTTAGAAATCATCTACCTTGTAAAACTTTACGTTTGTGTCAGAAATTAAGCATTAAGCCGGTCCTTCAGGAGGCTTTGTGATTTGCTTCAATTCTTGTAGGTTTGCTGACTTTTCTTAAAAAATTCTTTCCATGGCTAACAAAATCAGCGTTGCAAATCCCGTCGTAGAGTTAGATGGCGACGAAATGACCCGGATTATCTGGAAATTTATAAAAGACAAACTGATCCTGCCTTACCTGGATTTGGATATAAAATATTATGATCTCGGAATCGAGCACCGTGATCAAACCAATGACCAGGTAACAATTGATGCAGCAAATGCAATCAGGGAGTTTGGTGTGGGTATTAAATGTGCAACTATAACACCGGATGAAGCACGCGTAGAAGAATTCCATCTAAAGCAAATGTGGAAGAGCCCCAATGGAACAATTAGAAATATTCTCGATGGAACGGTTTTCAGGGAACCCATCGTTATCAAAAACATTCCAAGATTAGTTACAAACTGGACTGCCCCTATAATAGTGGGAAGACACGCATTTGGCGACCAATACAGAGCAACAGATACGGTGATCAGGGGAAAAGGAAAATTGACCATGACGTTTACTCCATCAGACGGTACCAAGCCCCAGATATTTGAAGTATACGATTTTAAAGGAGACGGGGTCGCTCTTACCATGTATAATACTGATGAAAGCATCCGTGGTTTCGCCAGGAGTTGTTTCAATATGGCACTCAGTAAGAAATGGCCCCTGTATTTATCTACCAAGAATACAATCCTCAAAAAGTATGATGGTCGTTTTAAGGATATTTTTGAGGAAATCTTTCAGCAGGAATTCAAACAAAAATTCATAGAAGCGGGTATAACGTATGAGCACAGGCTCATCGACGACATGGTTGCAAGCGCCCTGAAATGGAATGGTAATTTCGTCTGGGCCTGTAAAAACTACGACGGTGATGTCCAAAGTGACACAGTTGCGCAGGGATTTGGTTCATTAGGATTAATGACCTCCGTGCTAATTACTCCCGATGGCAGGATTATGGAAGCAGAAGCGGCTCATGGAACGGTAACCCGGCATTATAGGGATCACCAGGCAGGTAAACCCACTTCGACAAATCCCATTGCTTCCATTTTTGCCTGGACACGCGGTCTGGCATTCAGGGGAAAACTGGACGGAAATAAAGATCTGATTCGTTTTTGCGAAACCCTGGAAAAGGTTTGTATTGAAACCGTGGAAGACGGGAAAATGACGAAGGATCTGGCCGTTTGCCTTCTTGGCAATCAGGTTAAGGCAGGAAAGGATTATTTGAATACGGAAGAATTCCTGGATGCGATTGACAAAAATCTTCAAAAGAAAATCAATTAAAATAAAAAGCCACCTCTTTTTATAGTCACCCTTATCGGGGATTAAAGAAAGAGATGGCCTTACTTTAACGATTGCTTACCTAAGAATATAAATTATTTCTTAACTGAATCAACCTTAGCTTTCAGGCTGTCTTTAGCAGCAGATGCAGTTGAATCAATTGCAGTCTTAGCGGAATCAGCTGTAGCGTTTACGCTGGTAACTGCAGAATCCACTTTGTTTTCAGTGCTGGATGAACCGTTACAGGCTGCAAATGCGCCAATTGCTAAAACGACCAAAAGTTTTTTCATTGTTATGTGTTTGTTTGTGAATGATTTAATGTTAATACACAGAATAAAAAAAAGTAACCCCCTCTGCCGGCTAAAATTTGAATATTTTTTTAAATTCTACATAAAATATTGATTACAAGCCCATTAATTGAATTTTAATATTTCTTCCCACGCTGAAATGATTGTTTTTTTGCCAATTCCATTATCATATGGGTTACGATTCTTTACTTTCAGTATTAAATAATGCATGGTTTGACTACGGACAGCAATGAGCAGGCGCTATTGAAGGGTTTGGCAGCTAATGACCGAAAAGCGATTGAGACCATTTATCAGAATCATTACAGCATGATTCAGACCCTGGTTATCAATAATAGCGGAACTTCGGATGACGCAAGGGATATTTTTCAGGAAGCCATCATCGTTTTATACGAAAAAGCCAAATCCGGGAGTTTTGAGTTGCATGCACAACTAAAAACTTATATCTATGCAGTATGCCGGCGTTTGTGGTTAAAAAAACTCATGATCTCCCAACGTTTTTCCGGAGATCTGGCAAATGCCCCTGAAACGATTGCGACCGACGACGATATTGAAATATACGAACACAGAACGCAGGATTTTGAGTTGATGGAACGGGCCCTGCAACATCTCGGAGAGCCCTGTAAAGAATTGTTGGAAAGCTATTACCTGAGAAAAAAAAATATGTCAGAGATCGCCAGGGAATTTGGATATACGAATGCAGACAATGCGAAGAATCAGAAGTACAAATGCCTGATGCGTTTGAAAAAAATATTCTTCGGCCAATATAATAACCACCTATAATAGAAGGAAATGGACGAGCGGCTGATTTTGGAATCGATTGAAAGGTATATCCGCGGCGAAATGCTCCCGGAAGAGAGAAAATTTTTTGAAGAACTCAGAAAATCCAATCCAGGCATCGACCAAATGGTTGTAGAGCATACTGTTTTTCTGCATCTCATTGAAAAATACGGTGACAGAAAAAATGTTAAATCAACCCTGCAGGACGTGCATAACGAATTGTTTGAAACCGGACGAATCAAACAGACCAAGGAAACACGGGTTGTCCGGTTATGGCTTAAATACCGGAAAGTAGTCGCGGTAGCAGCTTCGATTGCCGGAATAACAGCACTGGCTATCAGCGGAATTACTTCTTATTACACCCCCAGAACCCCCAACAATCAACTACAGGATCTCCGCCGTCAGCTTTTGGTTATAGCCCAGGGTCAAAAATCCATAAATGACAAACTCAATAAATCCCAGGCTAAAGTACCTGTCGAAACCGAATTTAAATTAGGTGGAACCGGTTTTATGGTCGACACGCGGGGGTATCTTGTTACGAATGCGCACGTGATTAACAATGCAACGGTCGTAATAGTACAGAACAATAAAGGTCAGGAATTTAAAACCAGGATAATATACATCAGCCCTACTTCGGATCTCGCTTTTCTCAAAATAATGGATAGTGATTATAAAGCACCTTCAGTTATTCCTTATGCTGTTGGTAAAGGAAATATTGAATTGGGTGAAGCTATTTTCACACTCGGATATCCCAGAGATGAAATAGTATACGGAGAAGGCTATTTAAGTGCAAAAACGGGTTTTAATGGTGACACCCTTGCCTGTCAGATTGCCGTCGCAGCGAATCCGGGAAACAGCGGTGGTCCTGTATTAGACAAAAATGGGGAAGTAATTGGTGTCCTGAGTAATCGTCAAACCCAGGCTCAGGGGGCAGTATTTGCCATCCGCTCCAAAAATATATATTCAGCAATTGAGGAAATGAAATCAGATACCAGTCTGTCTTCGATCCATCTTCCTCAGACTTCTACCATCAGATCCATGGACCGGGTACAACAGATCAAAAAAATTCAGGAATTTATTTATCTCGTAAAGAGTTATTAGGTTGTGCCTGATATCAATATTTTGACGAAATAGTTCTACTAAATTATTATCAGTACCCAGCCATTAGTAAAGACTTTTCGGATACGTGCCCGATTTAACCAGATTATTAATGTTGTCCTGCACTGATGGTGCATCTTCTTTATAAGTTACCCCGAACCAACTTGCTGCAGTCGGGATAATTTTGATCTGTCCTTTTCCCTCCTGGATGAAGCGGTCCCCGATGATGGGAATAAAAAATTCTGACTTTGGATTTTGTCCGTTTTTATCAAGGAACTCCTGAAAAATCTTTTCAATAAATGGGAAAACAGCCGGGTCGAAACACCAGAAATTCATCGAAACTTTTGAATCATCGGGAACCTGGTAAACGTTGCCACCTTCTTCATAAGTAATCTGCCCTTTTTCATTTCTATATATCTTGGTTCTTTCCTTAATAGAAACGAGGTTATTTTCGTTATCCACTTCACATACACCCCGGCTCACCGAACCGTTTTCGGAAAGAGTTTTGGCCAGATCATATCCGATAATGCAGTAGGTGTCCGGGCTGACAGCTGTATTCAGGAAATTGAATGCTTTTATAAACGCGTCCCTTCCATAAAAATCATCCGCATTGATTACTGCAAAGGGATCTTTGATTGCGAATTTTGCGCAGAGAACGGCATGGGCGGTTCCCCAGGGTTTGGAACGGTCTGCAGGGGCCACAAATCCATGCAGAAAAGATTCCATTTCCTGATAAACGTATTCGATCTCAATTTGGTTTCCCCATTTTGGTTCAAATATGTTTTTAAATTCATTTGCAAAATCCTTCCTTATTATAAACACAATTTTTTTGAACCCGCTTTGAATTGCATCATAGATCGAAAAGTCCATAATGGTTTCGCCTGAAGGACCAAAAGATTGGATCTGTTTCATACTTCCGTATCTTGATGCCATACCTGCCGCAAGAATCAATAAGGTTGGTTTCATTAACGTAATTTTAATGCGGAGTGAAATTAAATAATAATCACAAAAGAGAATCAGAATTATAGTGACAGACTTACATCCGGAATTAAAAAATATAACCCTGGATCGTTGGGATCACCCGGTTTTTAGACAACACGAATTGCATGCAGATGTATTGAGGCTGGACAAAATACATCCTGAAATTTCAGGAAATAAATGGTTTAAATTAAAGTATTACCTGGCAAAGGCAAGACAACTGAACAAGCACACGCTCCTCAGTTTAGGAGGTGCCTACTCTAATCATTTGCTGGCCCTGGCCGCAACTGCCCCTATTTATGGGTTTGAATCCATTGGCCTGATCCGGGGTGAAAAGCCTGAGGAACTTTCGCATACACTTGTCAGAGCAGTAGAGCTTGGAATGAAATTGGAATTTCTCTCCCGCCGGGAATATAAATTATGGAAGAACCGGGTTGCAAATACTGATACTGACGATTTCAGGCCGGGCACGTTGATGGTACCGGAAGGCGGCGCAGGGTATGATGGTATTAGAGGGGCAGAAGAAATTTTAGCCCTCGTACCATCCCAGACCTATTCCCATATTTGTTGTGCAGTGGGTACGGGAGTCACATTGGCCGGACTAATTAACAGCGGGGGCCGGGACTGCCAAATGATAGGAATCTCTGTATTGAAAGGAACCCGGGATTTTGAACCATTGAATCTTTCCTGGATAAAAAGTAAATCAACCCTGCAGCATGTGCATTTGTTCCATGATGATCATTTTGGCGGATATGCCAAATTTAATCAGCAATTGATAGATTTTATGAATCAGATTTTTGACGAATCGCAGATTCCCACTGATTTTGTATATACCGGAAAACTATTTTATTCAATTGTACGTTTAGCTGGAATAAATACATTCCCAGCCGGGAGCAGGATTCTCATTTTGCATTCTGGCGGCATCCAGGGGAACCGGTCGTTACAGGCCGGAGTGCTTCAGTTTTAACTGGCGGAGAAGGGGTGCTTCCCTTATCTTTGCCGGGATCCAAGAATATTGACAAGCTCGTGCCATGCGCCTTTTTTTTTCAATGGTTTTGTTCGTACTAATTATCCTGCCCTATGTTAAAGCACAGGATACATTACCCGCTTTCACCGCTTCATTGAAATCCAACGGTAAAGTATTGATCAGTTGGAAAAACAGCTACCCTGATATAAACCAGATCAGCATCCAGAGATCTTCAGACAGCATACGGAATTTTACAACGCTTATAACGGTACCAGATCCCCGTATACCTGAAAATGGATTTGTTGACAGCAAGGCCAGTGGTACAAAAATGTACTATCGGATTTTCATTCTGTTTCCGAACAGTAAATATATGTTCACTAAATCGAGGCGTGCTGTCAAAGAAACCTCAGATCAGCCTGAACTTGTGCTAAAACTGGTATCTAAGGAAAAACCAAAAAAGGAGTCTCCCCCTGGCCAGCAACAAATACAAGTAACGCCAGCGTTAAATCCGTCGAAGTTACCCGAAACTAAAAAAGAAAGCGAAGAAGAAAAATATGTGATCCTTCCGAAAATTGATAATTCCAGGATTTATTACATGATGGAATCCGGAAATTCTAAAAAACCTTCTGTAAGTACTACAGCCAAATTAAAAAATTCAACAATAGAAGTTGAAAAAATATTATTCGTAAAAAAAAGAGATTCAGTATTACTGCAACTGGCAGGAAACCAGGTCAGACGATTCAGCGATTCCATTGTGAAGCAAACCAAGGATACATTATTATTTGTGAATGCAGACACCATTCTGATCAAACCATATATTGAAGTATTTAAAGAACCGAAAGAGGTTTATAAAATTTCAACATTTGTCTTTACAGCCAAAGATGGAAATGTGACAATTGCGCTGGCCGATTTTACTAAAAAGAAGTATACGGTTGACTTTTATGATTCTGAGAATATTTTAGTATTCGAAATAAAGGAAGTCAAAGATGCAGAGCTAATCATCGACAAAACCAATTTTGGTCATACAGGCTGGTTTCGCTTCGAACTATATGAAGACGGCAAACTAAAAGAAAAGAATAAACTTTTGATTCCCAGAGACTAATAGTTTGAACATCGTTCTGACCGAGGTACATCCCCAATGCTTCCGCTTTGGATTCTCTTTGCCTCCCCGATTTGTTCTCTTTGCCTATCCGGATTTCGGGGAGCCAAAGGGGAATTCCGGGTAGGCAATGGGTAGGCAATGGATAGGCAATGGGTAGGCAATGGGGAGGAATTTATATCAATAACAGGTTTCCGGAGACTCTGACAGGAATGCCCTTACATTTTTAGGTGACCTAGCAGGAGGGGATCAGATATATTTCGCCTTGTTCGAACTATAATATCTTAACTATCGTGAGTTTGCCATTTGGTCCATTGAAATTAACTCGGCATCAAATACTTCTTCGAAATGGATTTTTAATTTCTCTTTCACCCCCCCCAGGTTAATATTTCGACCTAACTCACGAGCCAGCGATGTAACCTGTTTATTTTTTATACCACAGGGAATAATACCTTCAAAATATTGCAAATCCGTGTTAATATTAAATGCAAAACCATGCATGGTAATCCACCGGCTGCAACGAACACCGAAAGCGGCAATTTTTCTTTCTTTCCCCGGAAGTCCGGGTTGCAACCATACGCCTGTTTCACCTCCTGATCGTTCTCCCAGAATGTTATAATCAGCCAGGGTTCGTATAATAATCTCTTCGAGGTTCCGAAGATACCTGCCTATATCTGTACCGAATTTCTCGAGGTCCAGAATCGGGTAACCTACAATTTGTTCCGGTCCGTGAAAAGTGATATCACCACCCCGGTTTGTTTTTACAAATAAAATTCCTTTTTCTTTCAATTCTCTTTCATCCAGAAGTACATTTTCCTCATGACCGGTTTTTCCCAATGTATAAACGGGCGGGTGTTCTACAAATAAAAGGTAATTCGTAGTTGACTGATTAGGTTGCTCCATTTTCCCGGACCGGAAACGCATTTTAACATCAACATTTTTTTTCAACAGGCTCTCCTGGTAATCCCAGGCCTCCGAATATCCCATAATACCTAAATCGTTGAAAAAAACGGGGCGCTTTTGCATTGGGCAAAGTTACATTTTTGGATCGACGCCCCGCCATAACCAGGTCTTCAGCTTAAACACTTAATTTTGAGCATGTCCAAAAAATCTACCGGGCCTTCAAACAATAAACTGCAACACACTGATCTTTCCGGCGAGGAAACTCCCGGATACAGTATTACGGACCCAGGTAAAGAATCAGAAGAAGGGGAAGAAAATTCCGAGACCTTGTATGAGCGTTTGAATCTTTTGGTTGACCGTGGTCAGGAATCAGTCCGTCTTGATAAATTTCTTACTGCCCGTATTGAAAATATTTCCCGCAATAAGGTTCAACAGGCGATTGAAGGGGGCCGTGTATTGGTGAATAATAAAATTGCCGCTGCCAATTATAAGATCAGGCCTGGAGATAATATAGTTTGCTTTTCTGATCGCCAGGTGGCAGGTGAAGAAATTGTTCCTGAAAAAATGCCATTGAACATTTTTTATGAAGATGACGAAGTACTGATCATCAATAAACCTCCCGGATTAGTTGTTCATCCGGCATCCGGGAACTATACTGGCACCCTAATTAACGGCGTTGCCTATTATTTGCGTGAAAAAAATCAGGCAATAACAGAGGAAACTCTCCCGCGCTTCGGGCTGGTACACCGCATAGATAAGAACACCAGCGGACTGATGGTTATTGCCAAAACAAGCAGGGCTGTTGGCAGTCTTGCAAAACAATTTTTTGATCATCGGGTGAAGCGTCAATATATAGCCCTCGTGTGGGGCGACTTAACGGAGGAGGAAGGAACTATTATCGCCCACGTCGGCCGGCACAAGCGATTTCGTAAGTTATTTGACTCTTATCCCGAAGGGGACCATGGAAAGGAAGCAATTACCCACTATAAAGTTCTTGAACGGTTTGGTTACGTAACCCTTGTAAGATGTATTTTAGAAACTGGTCGCACACATCAGATCCGGGTACATATGAAATATATCGGTCACCCATTGTTTAATGACGAGACATATGGAGGTGACAAAATTTTAAAGGGAACCATTTTCACCAGGTATAAGCAATTTGTCGAAAACTGCTTTGCAGTCTGCCAGCGTCAGGCACTGCATGCTAAAACAATCGGGTTTGTTCATCCTTCTACACAAGCGGAGATGCTATTTGAAAGCGAATTACCGGACGATATGCGGGACGTGATAAATAAATGGAGAAATTACGCGCTAAGCAGAAATACCTGATCGTTGGTCTGTGCAGCACAGAATTTAAAACATCCGGAATATTAAAACTTTGGATTCAATTCGAAAAACTCATTTTATAATCGACAGTGATTTTACCCTTTGAAATATCCGAGAGTTTACCCTTAAGCAGTTTGCGTTTGAGCGGTTTGAGATAGTCAATGAATAATTTTCCTTCGATATGATCGTACTCATGCAGGATTACCCGCGCGGTTAATCCATTGAATGTTTTCCGATGATGTTGAAATTGCTGGTCGTCATATTCAATTTCAACTTCTTCATTGCGCATTATTTCTTCCCGGATTTTTGGAATACTCAGACAACCCTCAGTATAACCCCAAGGCTCACCGTTTAAACTGACTATTCTCGCATTGATAAATACCTCTTTCAATCCGGGGGCATCCGGGTATTTACCCAGGTCCTCCTCTTCCAGGTTGATAAAAATTTGTGTGCTATCGATCAGGAATAATCGGATGGGCCGGTTTACCTGTGGTGCTGCAAGACCAACGCCACTGCTTTCATACATGGTTTCCCACATGTCCTCGATCAGCTTGTCCAATTGGGGATAGTCCGCATGGATCTCCTTTCCCCTAGTTCTCAATACCTGCGCGCCATATGCGACAATTGGTAAAATCATACTGCAAAAATACATTTTTAGAACAAATGGTAATCGATCCAACAAAAAGCCATCTGTAAAATGACAGCGTTAAAACGTCCCAGATCAATGTCCCGGATCAGGTTTGAGTACCTGAAAGGTATTCCTGTAACATCAGTGCTGCTGCCGTCTGATCCACCATACCCTTTTCACGGCGCCGGCTTTTTTTCATTCCCATATCTACCATTGCACGTGAAGCCATGACTGAACTGTATCGTTCATCTATTGCCTTGACGGGGATTTCCGGAAATTTTACCGACAGTATCTTGATAATCCTTTCTACATCAGCAGTCAGGTCTGTAGGGCTATCATCCAGATTTTGAGGATTCCCGATTAGAATCAGTTCAACATTTTCTTTTTTAATATATTCTGCCAGGAAGTTAAAAATCCGGGGCGATTCAACAGTAGTCAGTCCGGAAGCGATAATTTTTAAAGGGTCTGTGACTGCTATTCCGGTTCTTTTTTTCCCATAGTCAATGGCCATGATCCTTGCCATACAGCTAGTGTTTATGGGTTACAAGCATATCCGCAATTACAAATATGGCAAATACAACACTTGCAACACCGTTGGTAGTCATAAAAGCCAGGTTTACCCGGCTCAGATCGTCGGCTTTAACTATAGCATGCTGATAAATCAGCATTCCGACAAATAAAATCATTCCGGTCCAGTACCAGGCTCCAAAGCCGCCCGTTATTCCGGCGATGACCACAAAAAATATGCTGAGAAGATGTAAAAAAACGGACAACTGAAGGGACCTTTTTTTACCCAG
>JGI1027J12803_100029681_pt1 | contig 22205 bp, 17 predicted proteins | sample IowNatreferecore_FD_12803 | JGI IMG/M metagenome (IMG submission 12803) | reverse complement strand
CTGAACGGACGGGCAGGAATTAATGTGTTCCACTTATTTTCGATAGCCGATATGGTTGACGTCAAATTATTTGTCGAAAGCTTGATGGAAACAAGGCCGCATCCATTCGGCTCTATGCGCATGGAAAGAGGCTTGATCTGTTCCTGCAGCGATTTGAAGTGAAAATCCTTCATTACACCGATGATTTTGCCTTTCCTTCCCCACTGGTCAAAGTCCCGCCCAACAGCTTCCTGCGGACTCCGGTATCCAAACATTTTGACTGCGGCTTCATTTAATATCATTGCCTGGGTGGTATCGGTCATGAAACTGCGGGAGAAGGTTCGTCCGGCAGCCATTTTAACATTATACTGCGTCAGGTATTCAAAATCCACAAAATAAAGATCCAGGTTGGCGATCTGCATCACACCTTTTACATTCTGAATTTGCGAATAGGCGCCCATATTTCCGCCACCAGGTACACTGGACGACATGGTAACTGCTTTCACATTGGGTAAACCGCGTACGGCATTTATGAAAGCATCCCGGGCCGGATCACCATTGGAATTAATTACCATCATCTGATCTTTGGAAAAACCAAGATCCTGGTTGCGCATAAAATTCATCTGTAAGAAAACGATGATGGTTGAAATGATCAGCGCAATGGAGATTGTAAACTGTGAGACAACCAATCCCTTTCTTAGGAGGATTCCTTTTGTTCCGGTTGCAAAACTTCCTTTCAGCACCGTAACCGGTTTAAATGACGACAATACCAGCGCCGGGTATACACCAGCCAGCAGGCCGATACCAATACTGGCAAGAAATAAAATACCAATGAAACCCACATCATCGAAAATTCCTTTGCTCAGTGATTTTCCTGCGAGAAGGTTAAAAGACGGAAGCAATAGTGCAGCAGCACCAAGCGTAAGGGCAAAGGCGATCATGCATAGCAAAACGGATTCGCCAATAAACTGGCGCGTGAGTTGCTGCCTTCCTGCTCCCACCACTTTTCGGATACCAACTTCTTTAGCTCTTTCAGCGGATCTGGCAGTGGTGAGATTTACGAAATTAAAACAGGCAATCAGCAGGATAAAAACGGCGACGATGGAAAATATATATACATTTTTAATGCTTCCGGAATTACTATCGTTGCGATCTGAATGAAGATAAGCTTCCGGAAATTTTTCAAGCATCAGGGTCGGATACATATTCAATTGCTTCATCTCCGTGCCGTTCATTTTTTCCAGGAATGCCGGAATCCGTTTTTCAAAAGCCAGTGCATTTGCGCCGGGTTTTAAAAGCACGTAAGTTCTGTTTCCATAGTTACCCCACTGATTATCCAGGTTCGGATTTAGTTTACGGGTCAGGGTATTCATAGAAACGATCATATCCGCTTTGATCATTGAATTTTCCGGAATATCCTTCATTACCCCGGTGATCTTGGCAGTAAATCCATCACCAGTCAGTAACACGGTCTGGCCGATAGGATCTTTATTCCCGAAATATTTTTTTACGGCTGATTCAGAAAAAACAATATTCAATGGTTCATTGAGGGCGGTATGGGGATTCCCCTTGATCAGTTTGAAACTAAACACTTCGAAAAAAGAAGAGTCTGCCCAAAGGGAATTCATTTCCTGGTACTTCACATTTCCCTTCCTGACTAGCAACTCATCATCGGTGGTCCGCACCGTTGCCTCCACCTCGGGGAAGCCTCCCATCAGGTGAGGTCCCACAGCCCAGGAAGGTCCGCCAGGATGCATGGTTTCGGTGGGCGTTTTAATATCGCAAACGATGCGGTAAATGCGATCACCCTTGATATGAAACTTATCATAGCTTAGTTCAAAACGAACATACAGGAAGATCAAAAAACAGGCAGTCATCCCGACGGTTAATCCCAGGATATTTATCAGGGAGAAAACCCGGTGCCTCCAGAGGTTCCTGAATGCGATTTTGAAATAATTCCTGAGCATTTTTTTTAAAGTTGACAGATGACGGTCAGTCGCATATCGTGTATCGTAAATCGATTATCGGTTAACGATACACGATATACGATCTACGGTTTCTAGCTTTAGGATTTTATACAAGAATATTCTCAGTAACAGTCTGGCCGTCCAGCATCCGGATGATCCGGTGACTATACCGTGCGTCATGTTCAGAGTGCGTTACCATGATAATCGTAGTTCCCTGTTCGTTGAGATCCGTGAGCAATTCCATTACTTCGTTACCATTGGATGAATCCAGGTTACCCGTAGGTTCATCGGCCAGGATCAGCTTGGGTTTGTTAACTACGGCGCGTGCAACGGCCACTCTTTGTTGTTGTCCACCCGATAATTGTTGCGGGTAGTGATTGCGGCGGTGCATGATCTGCATCTTATCCAACATTTCCTCCACCCGTTTTTTCCTTTCATCACCTTTCACACCGAGATAAATCAGGGGCAATTCAACGTTTTCAAAAACAGTGAGTTCATCGATCAGGTTAAAACTTTGGAATACGAAACCGATATTTCTTTTTCTCAGGTCAGCCCGTTTACGTTCGTTGAAACCTGCTACTTCAATGCCATTGAACAGGAAGCTTCCGCTATCCGGATCGTCGAGCAGCCCAAGTATATTTAACAGGGTTGACTTGCCACAGCCGGAAGGTCCCATGACAGCTACAAATTCACCCTCATTCACCTGGAAAGAGAGTTTATTAAGTGCGATGGTTTCCACTTCTTCTGTTCTGTAGATCTTCTCCAGGTCATGAATCTTTATCATTGCTTTTTATTTTATACTGTGATTGAGATTATTTCTTAAGAATGAGTTCCTGCATGGTTCCGTAATTTTCGTAACTGCTTGTGACAACTTTGTCGCCTGGGTTCAGGCCGGATAATACTTCATAGTATTCCGGATTCTGATTACCCAGCTGGATATCAGCCCGGTAAGCCATTTTCCCGTCTTCACTAACCTTAAAGATCCAGTTTCCGCCGGTCTGTTGGTAAAAGCCTCCGCGGGGAACCAATACCGCTTGCTTTTCTTCGCTAAGTGCCAAAAGGATCTGAAGGGTCTGGCCACGACGGATACCTTTAGGGACAGGTCCTACAAACTGCATGTCAACCTGGAAATGACCGGCAGTAACCTGGGTAAAGACTTTAAAAATTTTCAGGTCATAATTGCTGTCGGCAAACGTAAACTTGCCTTTGAGCCCTGAATATATCCTGGAAAGATAGTGTTCATCCACATCTACCCTTACTTTGAATCCACTTAGCACGTCTATCTGACCCAGTCTTTCACCCTTATTCTTGTTCTGCCCGATTTCCGCATCCAGGGACGTTAGCTGACCGTCTACCGGAGCCCGTACAACCAGGTCTTCAGATTTTTTCTTCATTACATGAAGAGCTGCCTGCGATCCTTTCAAGAGCTGTTTCGACTGTTCAACCTGTTGTGCATTGGAAATAGAATCCGCAGACATAATCTGGTCGGTAAGCTTCTTCTTTTGTACATAATAATCATAATTATTTTTAGACTGCTGGAATTCCTGTGATCCGATCGCCTTCTTTTCGTAAAGGACTTTATCCAGTTCATAGATCCGTTTTGCCTCACGGAGCTGACTTTCCACATCTGTCACCTGGTTCAGCTTGGTAACTGTGTTTTGTTGGGCGGCGTTATTGGCGATCTGCATCTGGGTGAAAAGATTATATACCTGGGTTTGCTGCGTAACCATGGAAAGTTCGATATCGGTATTGGACAGTTTCAAAATCGGTTCGCCTTTTTTCATTATGGTGCCATCTTCTACAAATTTCTCCTCCACCCTGCCGCCTTCCACGGCATCCAGGTAAATACTGCTGAGCGGCATTACAACACCATTAACCGGGATGGTTTCCTGAAAGGGGCCTTTGCTGACGGTCGCGATGGTAATCCTGTCTAGATCCACATTCAACCGGCTTTTCCCGGACGTAAAATACCAGCTACCAAACGCCAGCAACACCAGAGCGGCAATGCCGCCGATCGTCAACAATCTCTTAGTGGACCACTTCTTCTTTTTTATTACCCTATCTACCATTGTATGTAAAGTTTTTTATAAGAGCCGGGCGAAATTACGATCGCCCGGCAATGTATAATCATAGCTGAAACTTAGGAAAATACGGATAGCGTAAATGCAACCACGTGCCAGAACCTGATTGGTATGATTTACAATTAATTATAAATGGAAGTTACCCTGTTCCGGTCGTTTCCGATACAGGAACTGTACGCTTTCGATACAGGCTTTCCGGGTGCATTTCACATTAAAAAATTAATTGTCACCATATTATATTAGAGTAAACTTGTGGCACTGTTTTGTTGCATCTTCGTAATAATATTTTTTAATCTCAATGGTATTAAAAAACGCCCGAATCCTGGTTATTGACGACGACGTGGATATTCTCACGGCTGTCCGCCTGCTGCTAAAAACGGAAGCTTCTGAAGTTCTTACAGAAAAAAACCCTGAAAATATCCGGTCCATATTATATAAGAATCATTTTGACGTGATCTTGCTGGATATGAATTTCAATAGTGCCATCAATACAGGCAATGAGGGTCTTTATTGGTTGCGCAAGATAAGGGAATGGGATGCAGCAGCCTCTGTAATTATGATAACTGCGTACGGTGATATTGACCTGGCTGTCCGCTCCCTGAAAGAAGGGGCTGTGGATTTTGTAGTTAAACCCTGGCATAATGAGAAGCTCACGGCGACAATTCGCGAGACACTTCAGAAAAAAGATGGCTCTGCGCCTTTAAAATCGGCAGAAGCGCCCGCGGGCCAGGGACAAACACCTTTTATAGGCCAGTCCTCCCAAATGAGGGATATTCTGAGCAAGGTGGAAAAAATTGCACCCACGGATGCTAATATCCTGATCCTTGGTGAAAACGGAACCGGGAAAGATCTTATGGCCCGTATGATTCATGAAAGGTCGGGACGGGCTGCCAAACAATTTGTGAAAGTGGATGTGGGTGCGCTTACGGAAACTCTGTTCGAAAGTGAACTGTTTGGCCACAAAAAGGGAGCGTTTACTGATGCCCGTGATGATCGTACGGGCCGTTTTGAAATGGCTTCGGGAGGCACCCTCTTCCTCGACGAAATCGGGAATATCACCCTTCAGCAACAGGCTAAACTACTATCAGTTATACAGAACCGGCAGGTATCCAGGCTGGGATCCAACCTGCTGATTCCGGTGGATATCCGGTTGATCTGTGCCACCAACCTTCCGCTTACCGAACTAGCCAATGAATCGAGGTTTCGGAAGGACCTGATATACCGGATCAACACGGTGGAAATTACCATGCCCCCTCTGCGAAAAAGACCGGATGATATTCCACCTCTTGCCCGCGAGTTTGCTCATATGTATGCAGGCAAGTATCTCAAGCGATCCCTAGAACTTGATAACAAAGCCATTGAAAAACTTCGTGCTTATCATTTTCCCGGAAATGTGCGTGAACTGCAATACAGTATTGAGCGTGCCGTCATCATGAGCGAGGGAGATGAAATACATGCAGATGATATAATTTTTTCACCACTTGAAACCGTCAGGGAAATGGCGGAAGGGGATGATAATGATTTTACCCTCAGTACGATCGAAAAAAATACGATCCTGAAAGTGATCGAAAAACACCAGGGCAATATTTCCCGGGCCGCCCGGGAGCTGGGACTTACCCGTACGGCATTGTACCGCCGGCTCAGCAAATATGATATTTGATAAATCTGCCCGCAACTGTTAAATCATGTTTAAACGATTTGAGCTTCGTATACTTATCCGCGTTATAATGTTGTTCGCGATACTCTGCCTGGCAGCCATCACGGTGATACAGGCACAATATATATATCTGATCATACTGGTGCCGGTCATCGCCTGGCAGCTGGCTGATTTTTACCGGTTTTTCCGCAAAACACAGGATGAACTCGAACAATTCGTGGAGTCGATTCATTACCGGGACTTCTCACGTCATTTCGATGTAAGCCATGCCCCGGTAGAGCTGAAAACCATGCGCAAGGGTTTCAACGATATCAATAGCACATTTAAAGTAATCAGCCGCGAAAAAGAAACCCAGTATCTATATCTGCAGAAAATTCTGGAACTCGTGGAAACGGGTATCCTGTCTTATGAAATTGAAAGTGGCGACATAGTCTGGATGAATGATTCACTGAAGAAAATCCTCGGTATTCCTTATCTTAAGTCACTTCATTCCCTTGAAAAAAGAGATGCTTACCTTTTTAAAGAGCTGAATCTCCTGCAACCGGGGGCCGGAAAAATCATTTCCATTTCAAAAGATAACGGTATCGTTAAAGTACTGGCTTCGGCTACCGCCTTTCAGACCGATAACAAAATGTATAAGCTGGCCGCCTTTCAAAATGTGAATGAAGCGCTGGATGAAACTGAAGCCAAGGCCTGGCAAAAGCTCCTCAGTGTGATGACACACGAGATAATGAATTCCGTTGCCCCGATTTCTTCACTGGCTGATACAATGCTGGACCGTTTACAGAAAGCAACCGAGTTCATGCTTGAACAGCCTGCGGCGGTGGAGGACCTGGAACTGGGTATTGAAACGATACGGAGGCGGAGCGAGGGACTCCTAAAATTTACTGAGACTTACAGGAATCTGAATAAAATAGTTGCACCCACGGTATCCAAAGTGTACATGAGGGATATGTTTGAGAATTTACACCAGCTCATGCTGCCCACACTGCAACAGAAAAATGTTGAACTTGAAATCATTCTTCAGAATCCTGACCTGTCCTATGAGCTGGATCCAACGCTTATCGAACAGGTACTGATCAATTTGCTGGTGAATGCGGTCGAAGCGGTAAAAGATAAACCAAACCCGCGAATACAACTTTCCGCATTCTCGGTAACGGGCAGTAGTAAAATCAATATTAAAGTGGCGGACAACGGTTGTGGAATTCCTCCTTCCCTGATGGACCGGATCTTTATTCCATTTTTCAGTACCCGTAAAAATGGAAGCGGTATCGGACTGAGCCTCTGCCAGCAGATCCTGCTCCTGCACAAGGGGAGCATACAGGTGCAGTCTGTGGAAAATGAAGGATCTGCCTTTACGTTACATTTGTAGTGAAATTGATAGGTCGTTTCGTTAGTCGTGGATCGTCAATCGTAGATCGAAGAATGAATGATGATTAAAGACAACATTCAATAATCTGAAAATTCAGGGATAAGGTGATAAAGATCGGAATCACAGACTGTGGCAAATTTGAAAATTACCGCAGGTGGATAGAATCTGAACCGGGTGTGGAAGTGATCAGGCTGGGATTGAACAGTCAGAATGCAAATGAAGCAGAAAATTGTGACGGAATTCTATTCAGTGGGGGAGAGGATCTGCATCCGGAGTTATATGGTAAGCCTGGATATGTGGAGGAATTTGGACTAAAAGAAATTATTCCGGCCAGGGATAAATTTGAATATGAAGTAATTAAAAAAGCATTTGACGGTAAAAAACCGGTTCTGGGAATCTGCCGGGGCCTACAACTCATTAATGTTTACCTAGGTGGAACCCTGGTTCCTGACATTCCCAGTCTGTTCGACAACCGCATGCACGGAAAGATCAATGGGCTGGATCAAAACCATTTTATTCGTGTCGAAGCTGACACTCTTTTGCATGAAATCGGACTCCAGGAGTTGGGTATTGTGAATTCCGCACACCATCAATCGGTTGACAAACCTGCCAATGCATTGAAAATCTCTGCTTTCAGTGAACCTTCCATCGTGGAGGCCATGGAATGGAAGGAGCCCGCAAAAAAATCCTGGCTATTGATGGTTCAATGGCATCCCGAAAGGATGACCGACCTTTCTTCACCATTTTCAGCCAAAATTAAGACAGCGTTCCTGGAAGCCGCCAGTCTTCAGGAGGTTTAGATAGGCTTTAGCCTGGATTTCCTGGTGAAAACCCTGTGGAGTAAAGTTACCAGTCCCGATTTCGTTTATCCATCCGGGTGGTTTAACTGGCCGAAAATTTGATGGTAAATAACGGACAGGAAATTGTAGATAAAAATTTTTGTCCGTTGTCATTTATTCAGTTGAGTATCTTATTTTTGTCCTATATCCTGTTAAATTCCGCGTTTTTAGAAATCCCATCCAATTTAAGGCCCGTTCGTCCCACCGAAAACAGTCCCATATCTGTTGCATACCTGTAATATAAAATCGTCCCGGAAAGGTTTCTGGTTTTGCAGAAGAACAGATTAATAATTGATTATGAAAAAATTTTACGCTTCGATTTTTGCTGCGGCTCTTCTAATGGTTGGTTTTTCCGCACAGGCACAGTATAATTCGATTTTTGCAAATCCTTCGAATTTTACTTTTGAAGATCCCAGATTCTGGATTGGGGGCGCGCCTCCGAATCCATGTAACGCATGCTTCATCAACGTGAACTCATCTACTACAATGCCTCCAAATGCGGCGCAGAGTACAGCACTTCCCGCCACTACCAACGTATTCAATAGCACAGCCGGACCTGGTAGCTCAGCTTTTGATGGGCAGCCTCTTACAGTAGGGATGAAATTTCAATCGACAGTGGCGGGTCAATTATTGGGCATCAGTTTTTGGAAAACTGGTCTCATGACTGGAACTCACATTGGCGCATTATATGATATCAATGGTACTTTACTTGCCAGTGCCACCTTTACCGCCGAAACCGCAAGTGATTGGCAGACTCAAAATTTTGCTTTGCCTGTTCCGATACAACCTGGTGTGACTTATGTCGCTGCGGTTTTTATGGCGAATGGATTTTACACGTTCACAGACAACATTGTCTCACCAGGAATAAATTTTACTTCAGCTGTTCAAAACGGTAATATGATTGGAGTGCAGGATGCGCCAGGGAATCCTAATGCGACATTTTTTTATGGCCCCTCACTTACCTTTCCGAGCTCGTTTTTTACACCAGGAGTCAATTATTGGGTGGATGTCAACTTTCTTGCAACACCCTACACTTTCACAGATGTCGTTTTTAACAACAGTACGGTCAATGCTATCGGAACTGTCGATTTGAATGTGAGTACTGTAACTCATTTGAATGGAACTGCCCTGCATATGGGAAACGATCCGACATCTGTACAAAATCTTTTCATTAATGACCAGATGTTTGTGGACCCGGCTTCCACGATTCAGCTTGCCAATACATTTACAACGGTTAACGCTAATAATGATGTTGGACATGCACTTGTTGGCACGTTTAATTTCAATGGAACAGGCGTAAACCCAGGGATATATACTGTGCGTACCGCCGCTCCAGGCCCGCTTGGCGCCATCGACGCTACACTGTCCTCATTTCTGAATTCCAATTTTGATGGTAGTGCGATGATTAATCCTTATACACTGAATTGTACAGTTCTCTGCTCCACCGGTTTAGTTTTTGGTCCGGCAATTACACAATATGATGCGGCCCTTAATTTTTATGATTTTACTGGCTCTGCAGTGCTTCCTGTAGTTCTGGTTCAATTGATTGCGACCAGGAATGATGACGGCTCGATTAAAATAAGCTGGGCCACATCCCAGGAAGAGAATGCGGGATATTATGATGTGGAAAGAAGTAGTGACCAGTCAGGCTGGTCCAGGGTCGGGACCGTAAAAGCGAAAGGATTTTCTTCCACCACAACGAATTACAGTTTCACAGACAGGTTGCCTTTAAATGGTACTGGTTACTACCGGTTAAAAATGACGGACATCGATGGCAAATTCACCTATAGTAGAACGGTTTCAGTAACAGATAGTAAAACAAAAATTCCGCTGGTGGTTTACAGCAATCCATTCAGCGACCAGATTCGCCTTAAAGTAAATGTTTCGAGGTCGCAGAATTTAGTAATGACTGTTTCAGATATGATTGGCAAGACTTACCTGAGCCAGTCTTACCATGCTCAATCAGGAGACAATATGGTAAACCTGTTGCCTCCAATTGCCGCCAGTGGGATGTATATATTGCGCATTCATGGCGATAGTTACGATCAGACTGTAAAACTTGAAAAGCAATAAACTAATCTGATAATCACGATTTCTGAGTGCCACTGTTACAGAGAAAACCTCTGGCAGTGGCACGTTCATTTTTAAAAGACTATGAAAAATTCTCCAAGGGCGCTGATATTCGATCTGAACGGCACCATGATCAATGATATGGAATTTCATATCCGCGTCTGGACTGAAATTCTGAATACAGATCTGCAGGCCGGTTTGTCTCTGACGCAGGTGAGGAGCCAGATGTATGGAAAAAATTCTGAACTGCTTGTTCGTGTTTTTGGCGAAAACAGATTTACAGAGGAGGAAATGGAATTCTGGTCCCTCGAGAAAGAGAGACGATATCAAAAATCATATCGCCCCCACATTCAGCTTATTAATGGCCTTGATGATTTTTTGAAAAGTGCATATGAAAAAGGAATTCCCATGGCTATAGGGTCGGCCGCGATACCATTTAATATAGATTTTATTTTGGATCAGCTGGACATTCGGAAATATTTCAGTGTGATCGTTAGTGCGGACGATGTAGAGCTCAGTAAGCCGCACCCCGAAACTTTTTTAAAAGCTGCCAGATTTCTGAACACAGAATCTGCTTCCTGCATGATCTTTGAAGATGCGCCAAAAGGTGCAGAGGCCGCTTGCCGGGCGGGAATCCCCTGCGTAGTTATAACGACCATGCACACTCGAAATGAGTTTTTGGATTCAACGCCGGTCGTAGAATTTATATCCGACTATACGGACCCCTTTATCCTTTCCCTGCTCTGAAATAATTCTTTTCAGGAAAAATTCTCCCAATTCAGGAAAGATTTCCGGATAAGCCAAGATGCAAAACATTCATTTTCAGAAGTTCCTGAATTGGTATGGGGATTGAAGTCTCAGGACAAACCTACCAACATGATTCAGGATATGTCAGTAACGTTTCTCAGGGATAAAATTAAGGAATTGGAAAATGCGTTGTTTATGTCAGAATCGAATGCACTGGTTAATTTACCCACGCACATTGTTCGTGTTTCAGAAGTGGATGAAGAAGGTAATGTCTGGTTTATAATTCCCAGACCGATGCAGGTGATAGAATCATTTCCGAACGAGATGTCAGCTAAACTGGATTTTTTCAAAAAAGGAAAGGAGTTTTTTTTGAAAATATCAGGGGTAGCATCCATAGTATGGAATGCAAACGAAATGAAAACGGTAAACCTTTCGAAACAATTTTCAGATTCCCTCCGTAATGGTGATGTTGCAATAAAAGTAAAAGTAGAGGTTACAGAATATATTGAAAAAGCGCCCAAACCCACTTCTAATCCTTTATTAAAAGTAGGAAGTCAGGTCTATAACTGGTTGCTGAATCCCCTTTTTAACGCCTGAGAACCCTTAGCTCAGTCTATAGATTACCCTTGAACCCGAATGGCCGGTGGTTGATACGAATAGTAGACCCCGGCCTTTTTTGATGAGAATTTTTTCAGACAAATGCGGAACCTTCATGTTTTACGGGAAAGTTGCAGGAGTTTGCTATAAAACAAAATGCATTTGCTTTTTCGTGAATCGATTCGATCTTTTCCAGCATCCAGCTTTCTTTCACTTTGACGTGCGGATGCAAAATCACTTCTGCAAATCTTCCGTTGCCATCGTCTAACTCAATCATCTTACCAACGGCGGCATCTGTATATTCCAAAACGATAACAGAAGCATCAGAACAGAAATGCAGGAACCACAACATATGACAGGAGGAGAGAGAAGCCAGAAACATTTCTTCCGGATTATATTTTGATCTATCGCCCCTAAAGGATGGATCGGAACTGGCTTCAATGATTTGTTTTCCCTGTACTTTAATATCATGGGATCTTTCATACCCGCGGTAGGTTTCGGTTCCCTTTCCCGTATTTCCGGTCCATTTTAAGCTGGTGTGGTAAGTGTGTTCTTTCATATTCGTTTATCGTACATCGTGTATCGTTTATCGATTTACGATATGCGATCAACGATACACGATTTATAATACCTCTGATTTTAATCGTATGATACCACCCCCGACAACATCATCCCCCTCATAAAAAACAGCGCTTTGACCGGGTGTTATGCTTTTTACCGGTTCATAGAAATGAACACGAACCTGGCTTTCTTCGCTATAAATATTGCTCAGGGTTCCTTTGTCCTTATAACGGATTTTTGTAACGACCTCCATACCATCGGGCACGACTTCATATTTCTGCAAATTCAATCCTGTCACCATCATGGTCTGTCCGGCGAGATCCTTTTCTTCGCCAAGCACAACTGTGTTATTTTCGGGATGAATGGCAGTTACATATACGGGTTTTCCAAAAGTGATATCCAGTCCTTTTCTCTGACCAATGGTATAAAAAGGATATCCCCGGTGTTTGCCGAGAATATTTCCATTCATATCCACGAAACTGCCTCCCTCAACATTTGATTCCAGATCGGGCATTTTTTTCTTTAAAAATCCGCGATAGTTATTATCAGGTATAAAACAAATTTCGTAACTCTCGCTTTTTTTAGCGAGTTCAGGATAACCGTAATCCACGGCCATTTGACGGATTTCCGGTTTCTTATATTTACCAAGAGGAAGAACAGTTCGACTCAACAGGTCCTGCTCCAGTCCCCATAGAACATAACTCTGATCTTTCTGGTCATCTACACCTTTGCTGAGTAAAAAACGGCCATTCGTATGTCGGTGAATAAATGCGTAATGCCCCGTGGCAATAAATTCGCAGTCCAGGGCATCGGCCCTCTTCAGAAGGGCGCGCCATTTAATATGAGTATTACACATCACGCAGGGGTTTGGCGTGCGGCCGGCGAGATATTCTTCCACAAAATTATCGATAACAGAAGTGCCAAATTCTTCCCGGATGTCCAGTACAAAGTGCGGAAATCCGTGTTGAACCGCTGCTGTTCTTGCATCATTGAAACTTTCCAGGTTACAACATCCGGTTTCTTTTTTGGATGATCCGGAACTGGTATAATCCCAGGTCTTCATTGTAATGCCAATCACTTCATAGCCCTGATCCTGGAGCATGAGCGCTGAGATGGTACTGTCAATACCCCCGCTCATGGCCACCAGCACTTTGCCTTTTCTGCTCATAGCTGCAAAGATACTTATTCCCTGAAAATAGTATTTTATGGGCTATCCAAATCCTGTAAATTGCCTTATAAACAATTTTAAGTACGCAGCTAAATTTTTAAGTTATGATCAAAATGCAAGTCATCGGAAATCTTGGTAAGGATTGTGTGACCAATCTTGTGAATGGTAAAAACGTGATCAATTTCAATGTGGCACATACGGAGAAATTCCGTGACGCACAGGGAAATCAGAAGGAGAAAACGGTATGGGTGGATTGTGCTTACTGGACCGACAGAACGGCAATTGCACCTTACCTGAAGAAGGGGACGCAAGTGTATGCAGAGGGAACACCAGATCTGCGCACATATCAAAAAACAGATGGTACACAGGGGGTGTCTCTTACACTCAGGGTATTAACAGTTCAATTGCTTGGAAGCCGTGGTAACAGTGATGCGGGTGGAAGTGATAATTATAATGCAGCATCATCAGGAAATATGTCGGCAGTATCTTCCGGAGAAATGACTGCTCCTGTGGATGACCTCCCTTTCTAATCGTTCCGATAAAAAAAATGCTCCTGTGAAAACGGGAGCATTTTTTATTTGCCTTATCTTCCTGCCACGTTTTAAATTAGCCAAATGAAAAAATCCTCTTCACGTCGTCATTTTATTCAACAGATGAGTGGTACGGCACTGGCGCTGGCTGCCTCCAATTCCGGTCTTGCTTTTGCAAATCAATGGCAGAACCGCGTAGACAGCTACTCCAAAAAACTTTCCCCCAATGATAAAATCAGGATTGCCACGATTGGAATGGGAATTATGGGATTTAATGATACGGATACTGCGTTAAGGGTACCGGGAACCGAGTTGGTTGCTGTAGGCGATCTATATACCGGAAGACTGGCCAGGGCAAAAGAAAAGTATGGAAATAATATCCAGGTCACGCAGGACTACCGGGAAATACTGAACAGAAAAGATATTGATGCTGTCATAGTTGCAACAGCTGACCTTTGGCACGCCCGTATTTCAATTGATGCCTTGAAAGCAGGGAAGGCTGTGTATTGTGAAAAGCCGATGGTGCATGAGATCAATGAGGGGCTGGATGTTATTGATGCCTGGAAAAAAAGTAATAAGACGATGGAGATCGGAAGTCAGCGGGTGAGCAGTATCGGTGTTCAGAAAGCGCGTGAAGCTATTAAGAGCGGTGAGATTGGACAATTAGCAATGGTAGTCGCAAATTTTGACCGGCAAAGCGCCCTGGGTGCATGGGAATATACTATGCCGCTGGATGCCTCTCCTGCAACAGTTGACTGGAAGAGATATATCGCAGGAATGAAAGATGAAGCTTATGATCCAAAGAAATTTTTCTGGTGGAGGAATTACAAAGCTTTTGGAACCGGTGTCGCGGGAGACCTCTTTGTACATTTGATTTCCGGGATCAATGTGATCACGGATTCAAAAGGACCTGATAAAATTTATGCTTCCGGTGAAATTTCGTATTGGAAAGATGGTCGCGATGTGCCGGATGTTATGGCCGGTGTTATGTCATATCCAAAAACTGCCGAGCATCCGGAATTCCAGGTTATGCTGCGTGTAGACTTCGTCAGTGGAAACAGCGAATCTGGAGGTACCCAGTTCATCGGATCAGAAGGTGTCCTTACCCTGAACGGCAATGGTTATACGATTCGCCATCATAAGATGTCGAAAGCTCCGGGCATAGGCGGATGGGATGCCTTAGAGACGTATCCAAAAAAGATGCAGGAGGAATTATTGAAGGCGTATAATGAAAAATGGTCCCAGGCGGATCAGAAGGAACAGTCAGCTCCTGACACAGTTTTTCAGGCTCCTGAGAATTATGATGAGGATCTTGAACATTTTGGACATTTCTTCGAAGGCGTCAGGGTAGGAACACTGGTGGTAGAAGATCCTGTTTTTGGTTTTCGGGCCGCTGCCCCCTGTCTGGCTGCCAATGACAGTTATTTTGAAAATAAAATCATCCATTGGGATCCTGTTAATATGAAACTTGTCTCCAGACTGTAGATATGCATGGAAAGAATTTTTGAATATGAGCAGCTTTTGCTATTTACAAAAAACGTGTTCGTTGCTTTGGGCTGTAGTGAAACGCATGCAGACCTCGCAGCAGCCGGATTGTTGAGCGCTGACTTGCGCGGTATCGATTCACATGGTATTGCCCGGTTGACTGGTTATGTCAGGCTATGGGAGGCCAAACGTGCAAATGCCAAACCATTCATTCGGATTGTTCATGAAACGCCTTCGACCGGTGTGGTGGATGGAGATGCGGGTCTGGGATTGGTAGTCGCACCATATGCCATGGACCTGGCCATCAGCAAGGCGAAAAATGTTGGCAGTGGCTGGATAGCGGTAAGAAATTCCAACCATTTCGGAATTGCTGCCCATCATGCTCTAAAAGCTTTGAAAGAAGATATGATCGGCATCGTGATGACCAATGCAAGCGCGCTGGTGGCCCCGACATTTTCCATTGAGAGATTATTGGGAACAAATCCGATCTGCGTGGCCATACCCGCAGGAGATGAACCACCGTTCGTCGCTGATCTCGCCACTACAACTGCTGCGAATGGTAAACTTGAAATTCTACAAAGAAAAAATCAGGTTGCTCCGGAAGGCTGGATCCAGGATAATCAGGGGAATATTTCAACCAATCCACATGAACTGAAGGCAGGAGGCGCTCTTTTACCACTTGGCGGGGACCGTGAACACGGAAGTCATAAAGGATATGCCCTTGGTGCCATCGTCGATATTTTTTCCGGCGTGTTGAGCGGGGCCAATTATGGTCCATGGGTACCACCTTTTCCTGCTTATGTTCCCATTCCTGAAAATATGCCGGGCAAAGGGATAGGTCATTTTTTTGGTGCTATGCGTATCGATGCATTCAGAAGCTCCCGCGATTTTAAAAAAGATATGGACCAATGGTTAAAAAGATTCAGACAGGCTAAACCTGCCAGGGATTTTGATCAGGTGTTTGTACCCGGAGATCCGGAAAGGATCATGGAACTGCAAAGAATGAAACAGGGCATTCCTCTTCTCCATGCTGTTGTGGAAGATCTTCAATATCTGGCGAATCGATTCAAAATTTCGCTGCCCATATAATACCTATTGTTTGCGATAAATGCAATAATTACTCCTTGAACTTAGTTATTAGACTTACAAATCCAATATAGGAATGACACTCCCAAAATGGGAATAATCCTTTCGGGAAAAAAAGGACAACCCATTAAAAATCAGGTGATTTTGAATTGGTATGCCAATTGAATCCCTTCAGTGTCAAAAACCAAGTCTATGAAAGATGTTTACTCACAATCCGTAAATCCCTACGGTAAGATAAATAAGGAACGCATTCAGAAAGCGTTAGCGGGTTTGAAAGCCAGGGCTTCGCAGATGCGTTTAGGCATTATCGTTAGCCTGGGTTTAGTCTTAATATTAAATGCCTCTACATTAAAAGCCCAGAACTGTCCGATCAGTGGTACCCATACTCAAAGTTCAAATGAAAATACCTACTATCCGGGCACGACTGCTTCTCTCGCAGCTGGTGCCACTTCAATAACACTTGGAGCTGCTGGTTCAGGTACAAATTTTGGTTCTACTCCGATTGCAAGCGGTGATATCGTGTTGGTTATACAGATGCAGGGGGCTAAAATAAACGTGCCTGCCAGTGTTACCAGTGGTCTTTATGGCGCTAATTTTAGTGGTAAATCCAGCGGGTTTTTGCCAACAAATATGTTAGCCGGAACCATGGAATTTGCGGTTGCCACTAATGCTGTTCCTCTGGCGGGTGGTGTGCTGAACCTGAGCGCGGGGTTAACTTATTCTTACGCAAGTTCTTCTTTTGGCACCGATGGACAATATACTTACCAGATCATCCGCGTTCCTTCTTTTTATAATATTCAATTAACAGCTACAATCACCACTCCACAATGGAATGGTGCAGTGGGTGGAGTGACGGTCATTAATGCCGTCAACCAGCTGGACCTGAACAGCAAGGCGATTACTGCCCTGGGTGCGGGATTCCGCGGAGGCGGCGCCGTCGCCAAGAGTGGAGCAGCGGGTTCCCTGCAGGATAATTATACCTTATCGACTAACAATGCGAACGGAAGTAAAGGAGAAGGAATTGCCGGTACGCCACGTTATTTAAATGTCAATTTTGTACTTGTAGACAACGTCGTTGAGGGTTACCCCGGAGGCAGTTTTGCACGTGGTGCACCAGGTAATGCAGGTGGCGGTGCAACAGATAGTAATCCGCCTGCAAACGACCAGAACGCCGGTGGTGGCGGGGGTGGTAATGGTGGTATCGGAGGTCATGGTGGTAATGGATGGAAAACGTTTGGTGTAAGTGGTGGCTTTGGTGGTTTCCAGTTTACATCGTTGACGCCCGGTATTGTAAATTATTCCAGTCCTTCAAAACTTATCATGGGTGGTGGCGGTGGTGCAGGTGACACGAATAATTCTACCGGTACGATTGGCGCGCTTTCAAGCAGTGGCGCTTCCGGTGGGGGAATTGTAATTATCAGCACGTCAACTATTATAGGTACAGGTACCATAAATGCGAATGGGGATACTTTTGATAAGACTGTAAAAAATGATGGTTCCGGTGGTGGTGGTGCGGGTGGAAGCATCCTGATTTATGCAAACAGCGGACATGCTGGTATCACAGCAACGGCCAATGGTGGAAACGGAATTTCAAATTATCCTTTCAGCGCGAGTGCAACTCAGCATGGTCCTGGTGGTGGAGGCGGCGGTGGTGTGGTATATTCCAATGCTGCGATCAATGTCGCTTCTTCTGTAAATGGTGGTTTGGCTGGTATCAGCCAGGGATCAAGCGCAACCGATGCTTTTAATGCAACGAATGGCTTTGTGGGAATTCTTACAACAACCTTTCCTTTCTCCCAATTACCGCCGAATATGCAGATCTGCCAATCGATCGTATTACCGGTTACTATACTGAGCTTTAATGCCCACTACGTATCCGCTAATAACGTGAAGGTGAGCTGGTCAACAACTGACGAAGTGAATGCATCTTATTTTTCCGTAGAAAGAAGTTCAAATGCTGCTGACTTTGGGGCGATCGCGCAGGTAAACGCAAGTGAATCGATCAATCCGGTTCATGATTATACCATCAATGATCAGTTGTACAATGTAAACAGTAATATCGTTTATTATCGTCTGCGTATTGTGGACAAAGATGGCAAGTATACTTACAGCAAGATTATCCCGGTAAAACTGGATCAGCCTGAAAACAACCTTTCAGTTTATCCGAATCCGGTTGATAACTATGCAATCGTAAACTTATTCTCCAATAAAGCGGGTAATGGTATCCTGCGATTGTTTGACAATGCAGGAAAACAGATTCTTACCAGGTCATTTAATGTAAATAGTGGAAACAATAACCTGGGGGTTGACCAGCTTGCCGGACTGCAAAGAGGAATCTATGTGATCCAGGTACTGGTGAACAACAATCTTTACAATCAGAAAATCATAAAAAAATAAGTTGATCGTTCCTCCTAAACGCTGCCGTGGTTAAAGACCGCGGCAGCGTTTTCATTTGTATATTTGCGATCGCAAAAATTGGATCGCATGAAAGTTATGAAATTCGGAGGTACGTCGGTGGGCAAACCGGAGCGTATGCATGAAGTGGCCAAACTGATTACCGCTGATCTGGGGAAAAAGATCGTCGTTTTAAGTGCCCTGAGCGGAACTACTAACGCCCTTCTGGAAATAGGCCAGTCTGCCTCCCGGTTTGAAAGAGATCACGCCAGGGAACAGATCAGCACCCTCAGCAGTCATTATGATTCTTTTATCCTGCAATTGCTGAAGACTGAAAAAGCCAGGATGAAAGCGCAGGCCATCACCCATGAGCATTTTGAATTCCTGAGTATCATCCTGCGCATTTCTTTTAGCGAAGCCCTTAATAAAGATATTCTCGCGCAGGGTGAATTACTTTCTACCAAGCTTTTCAGTGTCTATCTGGAGGAAGCTGGTATTCCACATATCCTGCTTCCGGCCCTGGAATTCATGAGCATTGATTCGGAGGATGAACCCCAGCTGGATCTGATACGTATCCGTCTGACGGAATTACTGGCACGTTATCCTGGGAATTCCCTTTTTATCACGCAGGGATATATCTGCCGAAATGCAAAAGGTGAAGTGGATAATCTGAGGAGAGGAGGTAGTGACTATACCGCTTCCTTGGTTGCAGCTGCGGTCCAGGCTTCCGTGTGCGAAATCTGGACAGATATCGACGGCATGCATAATAATGATCCACGAATCGTTAAAAAAACAATTCCTGTTGTGCAGCTGAGCTTTGATGAAGCTGCTGAGCTTGCTTATTTCGGCGCGAAAATTCTGCACCCCACTTGTATATGGCCCGCTCAACAACAAAATGTTCCGGTAAAGCTGCTCAATACCATGCAGCCATCTGCAGCGGGAACTGTTATACAAAAGACTGCTTCGGCCTCCGGTGTGAAGGCGATAGCAGCCAAAGATGGGATCATTGCGATCAATATCAAAAGCAGTCGTATGCTGCTGGCTTATGGATTCCTCCGGAAGATTTTTGAAGTTTTTGAAAAGTATAAAACACCGATCGACATGGTGACCACTTCTGAAGTGGCGGTTTCTGTGACGATCGACAATAGTACCCATCTGCATCATATTGTACGTGAGCTGGAACCATTCGGCATAACCGAAGTGGAGCCGGGTCAGACTATCGTTTCTATCGTTGGTAACGAAATTGTTGAAACAAAAGATGTACTGAATAAGTTGTTTGAAGGATTATCCAATGTGCCTGTGCGAATGGTAAGTTATGGCGGAAGCAAACACAATGTTTCGGTGCTGATTCCTTCTTCTTTTAAAAACCAAACGCTGCAGAAACTAAATATGAAATTATTCGGACTGGAATAATACCTCTTATTTCAGAAGCGTTTTTTCCAGCAATTCGTCGCGTTTGTAAACATCATCACGGAAGTTGACCCTGCCCTGGTTGTCTACAAACGCTGTCATGTAACCGATATAAACCGGAACAGGATCTTTCAGTATTACATATTTTTCAACCCCGGAATGCATCGCCTTATTGATTTTTTCGGTAGTCCAGTTCGGATCATTTCTTAACAGGTAATCAGCTAATTTTTCCGGTTCGGCCAAACGGATACATCCGTGACTGAAGGCCCGCACAGATTTTGCAAACAGACTTTTTGCAGGCGTGTCGTGGAGATAAATATTATATGAATTGGGAAAAAGAAATTTGACAAGACCCAGTGAATTTTTCGGTCCGGGTTTTTGCCGTACCCGGTTGCCAACCCATTCCATATTATTTCTGCTCAGGTAATTCGGATCCCGGCGTATTCCCGGAAGGATCTCATTTTTAAGAATTGACGGTGGAATATCCCAGTATGGACTAAATACGATAAACTTGATGTCCCCGGAAAATAAAACTGTTTTGTGCACATCCCGGCCCACCACAACATTCATAGCAAAATCTATTGTATCTGCGTCATAAGCATATAAAGTGAAGGCAGGAATATTGATGATCAGGTAATGACTTTTCAAATCCAGTGGCAGCCATCGGGCGCGTTCCATATTAATGATAATTTTCCGAATGTAGTCCCGCAATGGAATATTCAGATAACGAATTAACGCAGCACCCGCCTCGCCGTCTGTTGTCATTCCAAAACGGTATTGAAATGACCTCACTGCAGCCTGCAGGCTGTCATCAAATATTTCGGATCCGGAATCAGTTTTCAGGTCGCCTGATTCAAAAAGGCGTTTTCGAAGATTTACGACATCCGGTGAATGATCTCCTGGTTTGAGACTGCCTTTCCATTCAACCGGTTTCCAGGAATTTGCCGAGTCGAGCATCCGGTATCTTTTTAACGCCTTCTTGAGCAAATTGTATTGGCGGAAACTGTAGTTATCAGAGAACAGGGGAGCAGCAGTATCGCGAATCAGGGAATCAGTGAGATAAGGAAGGTTGAGTTTTTTCCTGGGAATAAACCATTGTAATCTGGAAGTCTGATTTTCAGGAATGCCATTCCAGACCTTATCTGCATATAAAAGATATTCAGCGGTAAGCAGAACCTCCAATACGGGATTCGCCTTTTCTGTAACATAAGGATCATTGATCAGGGTGTCCAGGTTGTTGAGATAGGGAGGCTTTTCCCGGATACCTTCATCCTCCATATTATTAAGGCGGATGTACAAATGACTTGCCTGTTCGATCAGGCCGGAAGATTCAAACCAGGCGTATCTGTAATTCCGGTAGGAATAAAATTTACGGACATCGGCCGAATATTTCGCAAGCATCGGGAACCTGCGAAGTATGCCGTCGATATTAACGCTATCCATATACAATTCGTGCTGATCACTGAATGAACCCTTTACGGATTGATCAGCTTTGGGAATGGAATCTTTTTTTATTGCACGGGTGGATTCGGGTTCTTTTGCGGTTTGATTCCGGCACGCGGTGAAGAGAACAAATAATAAAGGAAGAACATACAGAAAGTGGATCTTCTTTGACATAAAAGTGCCTTTTCAAAAAAAAATCCCTCCGTTTAATTACGGAAGGATTTTATATTATAAAGTTGTTCTGAAATTAATAGTCCCGGTCGAATCCACCACCACCGCTGTTTCCGCGATTAAAACCGCCTTTCTTGTATCCTCCACCTCCGCCGCTTCCACCGCCAAAACTTCTCTTTTTGAAACCACCGCCTCCGCTGCCCTGCTGCTTCGGCTGCGATTCATTTACGATGATCTTGCGACCCATCACTTCGGAATCATACAATGCAGTAATCGCCGCCTGAGCTTCCGCATCATTTTCCATTTCTACAAAACCAAATCCTTTGCTGCGTCCTGAAACTTTGTCCTTTACGATTTTTGCTGATCCCACAACACCATGTTGTTCAAAAAGACTTCTTAAATCCTCATCGGTCATTTGCCAGGAGAGGTTGCCTACATAAATGTTCATTGTGCTAAAATTAAAAAATGAAAAAAACAACTCTAAATTTCTTAGCTACGATGAACTCAGGTACTATCAAATGGGAATGGCACCAGCACAGCTTATAACCAGAATTACAGAGCAATGTAAAGATAGGAATTTTTATAAATCGGTAAAATTTTGTAAACGCCGCCGCATACCGCCGGTACCGGTATTAAAATAAAAAACCT
>JGI1027J12803_100211040_pt1 | contig 22418 bp, 20 predicted proteins | sample IowNatreferecore_FD_12803 | JGI IMG/M metagenome (IMG submission 12803) | reverse complement strand
CCAATTGAAATCAGGCCCAGTGTAAATCAGATAGATGACCTGCTTGATGAAATTGACAGACGAATCTCAAAAGGAGGGCGCGTTCTGGTGACAACCCTTACTAAACGTATGGCAGAGGAAATGGACAAATACCTGCACCGGTTAAATATCAAATCAAAATACATACACAGTGAAGTGGATACACTCGAAAGAGTTGAGATCCTGCGGCAGCTGCGGCTGGGCGAAATCAATGTACTGGTGGGTGTAAATCTGTTGCGGGAAGGGTTGGATTTACCAGAAGTATCCCTGGTTGCAATTCTCGATGCAGACAAAGAAGGCTTCTTACGGAATGAACGTTCTCTCACACAGACTGCGGGAAGAGCTGCGCGGAATGTGGAGGGGCTCGTCATTTTTTACGCAGATAAAATGACTGAAAGCATGCAGCGCACGATAGACGAAACCAACCGGCGCCGTGAAAAACAGATTAAATACAATGAAGCCCATAGTATCATACCGAAGACAATCTTTAAATCAAGGCAGGATGTATTCGCGTCCACGTCTGTGCTTGATATTAAAGGTTTCGATGAAAAAAATCCATATGCGATAGCGGGCGACCAGGATCTGGTTACTGTAGCAGCAGAGGAAGAGGTGGAATATCAAACCATTCCCCAGATGGAAAAGGCGATCTCAAAGATTAAGAAGGAAATGGAAAAAGCTGCCCGGGATCTGGATTTCATGGAGGCAGCGCGCCTTCGGGATAATATGTTTAGTCTTCAAAAGAAATTAACGGAATTGAAAAACTAAGACGGAATATGAACAAGAAATTGTTTCTGCTTGACGCAATGGCATTGATTTTTCGGGCCTATTATGCACTGATACGCGCGCCACGCGTTACTTCAAAAGGGAAAAATACCAACGCACAGTTTGGATTCACAAATACACTGGTGGAACTCATCAACAATCAGAAACCATCGCATATGGCAGTCTGTTTCGATACAGAAGCCCCAACGGATCGTCATGTGGATTTCACAGACTACAAGGCTAACCGTCAGGAAGCTCCGGAAGATCTGGTCATTGCCATTCCCGACATTAAAAAAATCGTACGCGGATTTAACATTCCGATCATGGAACTTGACGGATATGAAGCGGACGATGTTATCGGAACACTCAGCAAACAGGCTGCGGAAGCGGGATATGAAGTTTATATGGTTACGCCGGATAAAGATTATGGCCAGCTGGTCAGTGAACAGGTAAAGATTTACAAACCCGGTTATCAGGGTGGAACGGTCGAAATTATCGGACCGAAGGAAGTATTGGAAAAATGGAATATAAAAACGATCCCTCAGGTCATTGATATACTCGGCCTGATGGGAGATTCGGTAGATAATATCCCCGGTATACCTGGCATCGGCGAAAAAACTGCCGCGAAACTGTTAGCCGAATATGAAAGTCTTGAAAATATTTTGGCAAACGCAGAAAAAATAAAAGGCGCCGTCGGGGAAAAAGTCAAGGCGGGAAAAGAACTCGCCATAATGAGCAAGAAACTGGCAACCATTATCACGGACGTGCCCGTACAATTTCATGAAGAGGATTTCAGACTTAAAGACATGAACAGGGATGTGCTGCGCGAAATCTTTGCGGACCTGGAGTTCAGATCGGTAGCCAGGCGTATCCTTGGTGAGGAGTTACCGGGTGCCAATGGACTTAAGCCTGTGCCGGAAGGTGTTCAACAGGACCTGTTCGGACAACCGGTTGCAGCAGCGACAGAAAAAGAAACTGAAGAAACCGAGCAGGCAGTAGTGCATGCGGAAAAAAATATTACCAATACAAAACATCAATACATATGCGCAGATACTGCAGAAAAAAGGATGTCACTGATCACTCAGATGCTCGGCGAAAGAGAAGTTTGTTTTGATACGGAAACAACCGGCATTGATGCAAATAATACTGAACTCGTCGGTCTCAGCTTTTCCTGGAAACCGGGTGAAGCTTATTATGTACCGGTACCGGCGGATCAGGAAACGGTAGCAGTTATCCTTTCTGAATTTATACCGCTATTTGAAAACCCCGACCGCTTGTGGATTGGGCAGAATGTCAAATTTGATATGCTTGTATTAAAATGGTACGGCATAGAAATCAAAGGAAAGATATTTGACACCATGCTGGCACATTATGTGATCGATCCGGACGGAAAAAGGAGCATGGATCTGCTAAGTGCCCAGTATCTCGGATACGAACCGGTTCCGATTGAAGACCTGATTGGGAAAAAAGGCAAAGGACAGGGCAATATGCGGGATGTGTCCCTGGAAAAAATTACAGAATATGCAGCTGAGGATGCCGATATCACACTGCAACTGAGAAATAAATTTCAACCGCTGCTTCATACAAAGTCTGTGAAGAAAGTATTTGAAGAAGTGGAGAATCCCCTGGTAAAAGTTCTTACTGATATGGAGTTTGAAGGAATCAGGGTGGACATGGATTTTCTGAAAGAATACTCAAAGGAGCTCGAACGTGAAGCCATCCAGGCAGAATCCAATGTATATCGTGATGCAGGAGTGCGATTTAATCTCTCCTCACCGAAACAACTTGGAGAAGTGCTGTTTGATAAGCTCAAACTGGATCCTAAAGCAAAAAAAACCAAAACAGGACAATATGCTACGGGCGAAGATGTCCTGTTAAAGCTCGCCCATCAGAATAAGATTGTAGACGATATACTGGCCTATCGCGAACTCACAAAACTTAAATCCACTTATGTGGATGCACTACCGGCAATCATTAATCGAAAAACCGGCCGGGTGCATACCAGTTACGCACAGGCGGTGGCAGTCACCGGCCGTTTATCCAGCAATAATCCGAATCTGCAGAACATTCCGGTAAGAACGGAAAGAGGGCGGGAGATCCGCAAAGCTTTTGTTCCCAGGGATGAAAACTATTTCCTGGTTTCTGCTGACTACTCCCAAATCGAATTACGAATTGTAGCAGCGATCAGCGGGGACCCGAATATGTGCCTGGCTTTTAAAGAAAAAAAAGACATCCACACGGCTACCGCTGCGAAAGTATTCGGCGTAGATGAAAAAGACGTCACGAAGGAGATGCGCTACCGCGCAAAAAGTGTGAACTTCGGAATCATTTATGGCCAGGGGGCCTTCGGACTGGCAGATAATCTGGGTATCAGCCGGACGGAAGCCAAAGAAATTATTGACAACTATAAAAAGCAGTTCGTCAATATTCAGAAATACATGGATGACACGATTCAGTTTGCCCGTGAAAACGGGTACGTGGAAACGCTGATGGGCCGCAAACGCTGGCTCAGGGATATCAATTCGGGCAACTTTACCGTTCGCGGATTTGCAGAACGGAATGCCATTAACTCACCGATTCAGGGAACTGCCGCTGATATGATCAAACTGGCGATGATTAAAATTCATGAAGCCTTTAAAAAAAACCATTTCAAATCCAAAATGTTACTGCAGGTGCATGATGAATTGGTATTCGACGCACATCGTGACGAAGTAGAAAAAATTAAGCCCATCATCATTGATTGTATGCAATCGGCCCTTCCATTACCCAATGGGGTACCCGCAGAGGCTGAAATCGGCTCGGGCATAAACTGGCTGGAAGCGCATTAACCCTTTCAAACCCGACCCTCTCCGAAATCCCCAAATTCAATTCCGCCCTTTATAATTCGGCGGTGGTTTGAACGTTTAAGCGTTTAGTATCAGGGTTAGGGCCTTTATTAACATTTCCTTTAAGGCAGGGAATAAACTTTGAGGGAATTAATTAGTCTTATTAAGGGTTATTAAGCCCAGAGCTTTGCCTGTTCAACGCCTTAAACGCACATGTATGAAAAAAATTAAACACAGACTAACCCTTCTTTCTGTTTGTCTCCTGATTTTTGGTTTCAGTTGGGCATCTGACGACTGGCCAAAACAGATCAATACTGATAATGGAATCCAGATAAAAGTTTACCAGCCTGAACCTGAATCATTTAAGGGAAATACCCTGATGTTCCGGTCGGCAATTTCAATTTTATCTAAAGGATCCAACGACCCGGTTTTTGGAGCCTTCTGGGGTACAGCGAAGGTTGCTACAGACCGGGATAATCGCACATTGATAATCAACACATTAGATGTAACTTCTATCCGGATACCAGCTATAGAGGGGCAGGATACTATTGACAATATTGACGATGCACTCGAAAGTCGTTTTCCGGGGGCAGCGGGACCCATTTCCCTGGATGAAATCGTAGCTACTCTAAATCAAAATCAACAGGAGGCTAAACTTTCGCAGGGCATTGTAAATAACCCTCCCAAGATCATTTTCGTTACTCATCCGTCCATGTTAGTGCTTATAGACGGAGAACCGAAATTGCAAAATAATAAAGAACTGAAACTGGATGCGGTTGTCAATACTCCCTTTACAATCGTGAAAAGCAGTGGCCGCTTTTATCTTTATGGGTCGAAACGCTGGTTTGTAGCCAATTCAGCAACCGGGCCCTACTCCTATACAAACGATGAAGTACCGGACAATATCCGAAATGCCGAACAGCTGATAACAAGCAAGTCGCAAAATAACAATAAGGACAATTCTAAATCTGCAGCGGATCCTTACGCCAATACCGTTCCGAATATAATTGTGAGCACTGTTCCTGCTGAGCTTATTCAATCAAGGGGAGAACCGAATTTTACGCCAATCCAGGGAACGAATCTTCTTTACATGAGTAATTCGGACAATGATATTTTTATGGATGAAAACTCCCAGCAGTATTTTGTCCTCATTTCAGGCCGATGGTTTCAGACCAAAAACCTGAATTCAAATAATTGGAAATATACAGCAGCTGATCAGTTACCGGGTGATTTCGCAAAAATTCCACCCGGTTCACCGAAGGACAATGTGCTGGCCAGTGTCGCCGGAACTGATGCTGCCCGGGATGCTGTTATGGACGCGGAAATTCCCCAAACTGCAAAAGTAGATCGTAACACCGCGACTACCACGGTTACCTACGACGGCCGGCCCAAGTTTACAGATATCGATGGAACCAACCTGCAATATGCTGTCAACACTTCTTCTACAGTTTTAAGGAATGGTGGAGATGGTCGTTTTTATGTGGTGGATAATGGGATATGGTTTGTTTCAGACAATGCAACGGGCCCTTTCGTAGTCAGTACTGTAAGACCAGTTGATGTTGATCTGATCCCTCCGAGTTATCCGGTCTATAATGCAAAATATGTAAACATCTATGATGTTGATGAGGACTATGCTTATATGGGCTACACACCCGGTTATCTGAACAGTTATGTCTATGGCCCAACCGTTGTTTATGGAACCGGTTACTATTACGCGCCGTGGTATGGCGCCTATTATTATCCGAGGCCATGGTCATGGGGATTCGGCTTTTCTTACACCCCCTATTTCGGATGGGGATTTGGTTGGGGATATAGTTCAGCCTGGTTCGGTGTTGGCTTTGGGTATGGATATGGTTACGGTTATTATGGATATGGCTATGGTTATGGAGGATGCGGCTGGTGGGGTCCTGGCTATTATCACCCAGCCTACTGGGGCGGATATTATGGTGCAAGGCCATACGGATTTTATGGAAGTAACTTTTATGTTCACAATAATGTACATGTGAACTATGCGAATAATGTATACAGAAACCGTGGCGGCGTTTCCAGTCAGAGTTATTATCGTACAGGTGGTATAGCACAGCGATCCATGAATTATAATCGTCCGACGACAAGTGGCTCCAATACAGGTGGAAATAATAGTCCCAGACCAAACAATGCCGGATCAAGACCCGGTTACAATAATTCAAATAGCCGGACAGGGAACAACGGATATTCAACAGGCCGGCCGAACAATGGTTATAGTCCTTCGACAGGTACAACCCGGCCATCTGTTTATTCAGACCGGCAGGGGAATGTGTATCAGCGGCCGGAACCAAATAGTAACTGGCAGCAAAGACAGAACAGGTCCTGGTCGCCCGTAACAGGCAACAGGTCCGAAGTACAAAATCTGAACCGGCAACAAATGGATCGGAGCCGGGGTGAAATGCGTGCCCAAAACTTTCAAAGGATTCCTTCAAGCCCTTCCTCAGGTGGCTTTAGGCCTTCCGGAGGTGGAAGCAGCGTTCGTTTATCGGGCGGAGGCGGTAGTGGAGGTGGAGGCGGAGGATCCCGTCCTTCATCAGGCGGTGGAGGTGGTGGCGGGTCCAGATCTGGTGGCGGAAGAGGCAGATAATACAACTAATCAATAATGGAAATACAAAGACCTGGTTAAATACCAGGTCTTTTTGCTTAAAACCGTCATTCACCCGGCTAATGCCGTGTCATGGTTTTTTTCATAGTTGCCACCTTTTCAAAATCCCCTTACCCTTAAGCGTATTGATTTCTAAGATCCCTTATTTCATCATGTGATTCCTTAAGTTTTGCTTTTTGCAGATTCAGCAAATCCCTTAGGAAAACCGGCAGCCTTTCTGTTTCCAAAGCTTTTTTGTACGCGTTTTGTGCGGCATCCTCACCTTCTTCACAATTAGACAGAATTGCATGCCTGCTATCCCCTGTGAAGACTGCTTTCACACTCATCCATGCGCGGTATATTTTACCCATTTCCGTAGTTCCTTTTTCCACATCTCCATGTAAGACCTCGATTTCATGGGTCAGATCAGACTTAATATTCTGGCTCTCTATAATCATCTGGTTAAATAATGTTTTAAGATCACTGTCCTGGTCTTTCAATTCCTTTATCGCACGCTCATAACCAGTGATACGATCATTGTTTATCATAACCAGATCATTCAACACTTCAACAACTTCCTTAGATTTTTCCATAAAATAATTTTTTGGTTATTGAAGTGCATAAAAAACCATACCACTGGTCAGGGGTCAGGCTGTCACCGCCAGTTGCTTTTTTATCTTTAACTTGCAACACTTTAAAATTTAGTCCTCAATTATGGAATATTCCAAGATCATTGCAATCACCGGTATGCCGGGCCTTTTTGAGCTCGTTAGTAGTAAATCAGATGGCGGTATCGTACGTTCGCTGGAAGATAAAAGCACGCGTTTTGTATCGAGCCGGGTGCATCAGTTTTCACACCTTGAAAGTATCGAAGTATATACAACCCGGTTAAATGTCAACCTGGTAGATGTGTTGAAGGCTATGGAAGCCAGTAAAGAAAAATTGCCTGATGAAAAAGAGGCTTCCGAATTAAAATCTTATTTCGAGAAAGTTTATCCGGAGCTGGATTTTGACCGGGTTTACGCAAGCGATCTGAAAAAAATGGTTAAATGGTATTCCATTCTTTCAAAGAATCAGATCGAAATTAAATTATCAGAACCAGCAGAAGAAATAACAGAAGACGTTGAACCTGTCGAAACAAAAGAAGAGAAACCGGCAAAAAAAGCAGCCTCAGCACCGAAAGAAGTGAAATCACCGGAAAATAAAAAAACGGAAAAAAAGTCTGCTGAATCGAAAACCGCCGATGCCGGCCGCGGAAAAAAAGCGGCAGAGAAAAAAGAATCCGCAGAAGCTAAACCTGCAAAGAAAACTACTGCTAAAAAAACAGAACCTGCTACTAAAAAAGCCGCAGCTAAGACAGCAGATAAAAAGCCCGCGTCGAAAAAAAAGTAAACCTCTAGTAAACGTAGATCCTACCCAAAAATCATTTTAAATAATGACTACTTTATCAGCAAATATTGAAAAACCCGTGCGCATATTTCTGCCGGAAGATTTAACGATCAGTGATTGGAATTCCATCTCCTCTTATTTTGAAGATCTGGTAGCGCGGCCACTGAATAATGCAGCTGACCTGGAAAGATGGATGAAAGATATGAGTGAGCTGGAAGCGGTGGTAAGTGAAGACGTTTCCTGGCGACATATCCGGATGACATGTAATACAGAAGACAAAAAACTGCAGGATAATTTCACTTATTTCATGATGGAGATTCAGCCAAAGATTCAACCCTATGCTGACCGGCTGAATCGCAAATTGCTGGATTCGCCCCTGACTTCTGACCTCGACCAACAGAAATATTTTACTTATCTCCGCTCAGTAAAAAAAAGCATCGATCTTTTTCGTGAAGAGAATATTCCGATTCAATCTGAACTCAGCGTGCTGAGCCAGCAATTCGGTGCCATCTCGGGGAAAATGACGGTCTCGGTAAAAGGGCAGGACTATACTTTACAACAGGCTATGAAATTCCTGGAAAATCCTGATCGTAATTTAAGAGAGGAAGTGTACCGTAAAGTGCAGGAAAGAAGATTGCAGGACAGGGAAACGCTCAACAATCTCTTTTCCGAACTTGTAAAACGCCGGGATCAGATAGCTCACAATGCCGGGTTCGCCAATTATCGCGATTACAAATTCGTGGAAATGGGGCGATTCGATTATACAAAGGAAGATTGTTTCAGATTTCATGAATCTGTAAAGCAACATATCCTGCCTCTGGTTGAAATCATCAATCAATATCAAAAAAATAAACTAGGCCTGGATACATTAAGGCCCTGGGATATGGATGCTGAACCCGCTGATCAACTGCCTTTGAATCCATTTAAAACCGGCGACGAGCTTTTGGAGAAGACAGTAAAATGTTTCAGTGAACTCAGACCGTTCTTTGCAGACTGCCTGAAGACCATGAAGAAAATGGACAGGTTTGATCTGGAAAGCCGGATCGGTAAAGCGCCGGGTGGATATAACTGTCCGCTGGCGGAGACCGGTGCTCCATTTATTTTTATGAATGCTGCCGGTCAGATGCATGATGTTACTACGATGGTCCACGAGGGAGGTCATGCTATTCATTCATTTCTCTCGCACCACCTCGAACTCAGTGCATTTAAGGAATATCCAATGGAAATCGCAGAAGTGGCCAGTATGGCAATGGAACTTTTCAGCATGGAATACTGGGATATATATTTTCAGGATCCGGAAGATCTTCGCCGGGCAAAAATTCAGCAACTTGAAAGAGTAATCACTATTTTCCCATGGATTGCTACCATCGACAAATTTCAACATTGGGTGTATGAAAACCCTTCTCATGATCTGGAACAACGAACTGAAAACTGGTTCCGGATCTTTAATGAGTTCAATTCCAAATCAGTGGATTGGCAGGGACTCGGAGTTTATCAAAAAAATATCTGGCAGAAGCAACTTCACCTGTTCGAGGTTCCGTTCTACTATATAGAATACGGGATTGCACAACTGGGTGCCATCGGTTTATGGATGCAATTTAAAAAGAACAAGGAATCAGCGTTGGACCATTATATTAAGGCGCTAGCGCTCGGTGGAACCAAAACATTACCGGAATTATATAAGGCTGCCGGTTTGAAATTTGATTTTTCCGGCACATATATTAAGGAACTGATGGATTTTGTGGAGTCCGAATTGAAAGTTTTGATAAATGACAAATAGGAATCTTGCTCGTATAAATACCACGAAAATGGTAGGAAAGTTTCTTGTACGAATGACTTCAGGATTATATATTTGCATCGAGCCTTCCATTTATTGATATCGATTAATAAAAATAGCTACTAATCAGAGCCTTAACCAAAAGTCCCGGTGTTTCCACATCGGGGCTTTCATTTTTATCAGAACCGTTGCACTAGCTAGCTCCAGTATGCGAAAATGACGATTGCGTGAACGAATAGTAGTCGTATGTATTGGAAATCTCTCTTGAGAGACGTTAGTCCTGTGTCTCTTTTAATAAATTATCTATTTCTTTTTCCATTTCTGTGATTTCATTTTTCTTAAGCCCGTCGATAATTGACCGGACGTTCCCATTTTTATCTACGAGGGCGAAAAACTGGGTATGTATAAATTGTTCGTCAATCGGATTAATGGAATTTTTCGGATCGTCTAAAAGATAACTCAGGCGTGCGGCCAGGTATAAAGAATCTTTTTTACCGGTTAAAAAAAGCCAGTTTCCTCCTGACACACCGAGGGAGTCGGCATATTTTTTCAGCCTGGAAACACTATCAGTAACCGGATTTACCGTGTGGGATAAAATCAGAAATTCAGGTTCGTTTTTATATTTTTCATACACGGGACGGAGATTGGCAGTCATCTTCGGACAAATTCCGGGACAGGTTGTAAAGAAAAATTCGGCCAGATAAACTTTCCCCTGGACTTCCTTATTCGTTACCCGGTTTCCATTCTGGTCGAGAAAAGAAAATTCCTGCACCTTACTTAATATGGGCATACCTACTTTGCCGTATCCCGGGATTATTTTGGTAAGCATAAAGTAAAAACCCAGTATCAGGGTAAGGAAAAACAGGGAATAGAACCATATTTTCTTTGACATAAGCGCAAAATTAGGATACAAATCGGGTGCATGAAGTATAGTACTATACTCTATCTTTGCAGGTCATTTATGAAAGGGATTAGTATTGACATGGTGGGAATCGGAGCTTCAGTAGCCTGTGCCGTACACTGCGCAATTTTACCTCTTTTCCTTTCTGGACTCTCCGTATTTGGGGTTAACATTATCCATAATTTCTGGTTTGAAACTGGCATGATCGGACTGGCTTTCATCATTGGCACCCTTTCCCTCAGACATGGTTTCAGGCTGCACCACCGGAGCCCGGTCCCTTTCCTGTTGTTTACCGGCGGTATGCTTTTTCTGTTTGCCAAGCAATATTGGCACAATTATGAGCTTTTTCTGCTCCCTTTTGCGGTTATTCTGATTATTTCAGCCCATATTTCGAATTTTCGGTTTTCAAAGGAATATGTCCATAAAAGGAAACAAATAATGGAAAATGGTTGTTTTCACGAAGGACGGGTATAGGTCAGACATTCAGCCCAAAAATGATTAATTTTACACTTCAAACAAGTGCGTTATGATAAAAACTGGAAATCCGGTCATCAGCATTTATACGGAAATGACTCCCAATCCGGAAACGATGAAGTTTGTGGCGAACAAACTCCTTTATCCGGGTAAAAGTATTGATTTCCCGGATGTTGAGTCTGCGAAACCATCGCCCCTGGCAACTGAGTTGTTTGGATTTCCCTTTATAAAGAGTGTTTTTATCGCCAGCAATTTCGTCACGCTGACGAAAACTTCCGATACGGACTGGGCTGATGTGATTCCTTCCATCCGCCAGTTTCTTAAAGATTATCTGGAAGACGGCAAACCCGTTATAAATGAAGAAGAAATCACTGTCACCCATACTGATGGCAATGCCATCGGCGCGGATGATGATGATGTGGTTAAAAGAATTAAGGAGCTCCTGGAAAGTTATGTCAAGCCTGCTGTTGAAATGGACGGCGGTGCGATTCAGTTCAGAAGTTATAATGAAGGTGTGGTAAATCTCATGTTGCAAGGCTCCTGTTCAGGTTGTCCATCTTCAATGATCACGCTGAAGGCTGGTATCGAGGGCATGATGAAACGTATGATTCCCGAAGTCAGGGAAGTGGTTGCCGAAGCTGAATAATGCAGCAAATCATATCGCAATTTCAATCCGACATACATCAGACCTCCTGGTTTGAGTTTATCGCTGTATTAACCGGCATCGCCAGTGTTATTTTTTCACGTAAAGAAAACATATTGGTTTATCCTGTGGGTATGATCAGTACCGGAATTTTTATCTGGTTATATATCACCCATGGACTCTATGCTGATGCTTCGGTGAATTTCTATTATACTGTAATGAGTGTCATCGGCTGGATTATGTGGTCGAAGAAATCAGAGGGAAAATTCAAACTGAAGATTACGGCTTCTTCGAAAAATGACTGGAGCAAAGCGGTCATTTTTTTTCTGCTCTGTTGGTTCGTATTATATTTTCTGCTCAGCCGATTCACAGACAGTACGGTTCCCATTGCCGACAGTTTTACCTCCGCCGCCGCCTTCACCGGTATGTGGCTGATGAATAAAAAGAAACTGGAAAACTGGACCTGGTGGATCATCACTGATCTTGCTTCCATACCTCTTAACTTTTACAAGCATCTTGTTTTCGCGAGTTTTCAATACCTGGTGTTCCTGATTCTTGCTATCATGGGTTACATCACCTGGAGAAAAAAAATCGTCTATGCCGCCGCTTAAGAAAATTGTGGTAATTGGTCCGGAGTCAACTGGCAAGAGTACACTCTGTGAGCAACTGGCAACAAGATTTAAAGCCTCATGGGTTCCTGAATTTGCCCGAAACTATTTGCTGAACCTGGGTCGGCCCTATAATTATGATGACCTGCTGATCATAGCCAAAGGACAGCTGGAATCTGAAGACCGGTTGGCAGAACTCGCAAGTGTGCCGTTGATTTTTATTGATACAGACATGTATGTGATGAAAGTATGGTGCGAATTTGTTTTTGGAAAATGCCACCCGTTTATTTTAAATGAAATCGTTCGTAGAAAATATGACGCATACCTGTTATGCAATACCGACCTTCCCTGGGTAGCTGATGAACTGCGTGAATACCCCGACCCTGAGTCGCGGAGACAGCTCTATTTCATGTATAAGGATCTCATGATCAATCAGCAGACACCCTGGTTTGAGATCATTGGCGATGATGGGAAACGGTTGAACCGCGCCATCGAATATGTGAATAATTTGACCACGGCAAACTATTTGAAACAGTAATCGGGAGCCTCTTATGAGATGCCCTTTTACCCGTCGATATTATCATCTTTCCGTAGCAATCGCCGACTGATTTTTTTCGGCAGTTGGTTTTTGCTGAATCTTGTCCAGGCCCGGATGACGGGCTTGTTTGAAGACGAGGCCTATTACTGGGTATACTCTAAATTTCCTGCCTGGGGTTATTTTGATCACCCACCGATGATCGCTCTTTTTATCAGAGCCGGATTTTTTCTTTTCAAAAATGAACTGGGCGTCCGTTTAATGGTCGTTATTGCCGGTACACTTTTATTAATGGCTTTGGAAGCGATGTTGCCAAAGAAAAATGATCCTCTTTTCTTTGCTATTATATGTTCGATGGCGGCCCTTCAGCTTGGAGGTTTTATGTCTCTGCCGGACAGCCCGATGATGCTGTTTACAGCCATCTATTTTTTGATATACCGTCAGTTCCTGAGACATAACAACTATGTGAACACGATACTTATGGGTCTGACCATCGCGCTGATGCTTTACAGTAAATACCAGACTGTTCTCATTGTTTTGTTCACATTTGCATCAAATCCCCGCCTCCTATTAAAACCAAAGACCTATCTTTTTATTTGCATTGCCCTGCTCTTTTTTTTCCCTCATATACTCTGGCAGGCTCAGCATGGATTTATTTCGGTTCAATATCAGCTGGTCGAGCGTCATGCAGGAAGCCCTTATCGATTGAACTATACCCTTGAATACCTGACAGGACAACTGCTGTTTGCCGGTCCGCTGGCTGGTCCGATTTTATTGTGGGCTGGTTTTGCTTATCGTCCGCAGGATCTTTTTGAAAAATCATTAAGATATACACTCATAGGAATCTATGGCTTCTTTTTGGTGATGACGTTGAAGGGACGGGTCGAGGCAAATTGGACGGCTCCTGCTTTTGTACCCTTGATTATATTGAGTTTTTTGTACCTGCAGTCCAAAGTATCCGTTTCACGTTGGATTTTTCGTCTTGCCCCGGTTACTTTAATATGTGTACTGGTTGTGAGGGTGTATCTGGCATTGAATGTTCAGCCTCTGAGCTGGCTGGCAAAAGATGAAGTGCATGGAAATCGCCAGTGGTCCGGTATCATACAGAAAAAAGCAAATGGGCTTCCGGTATTTTTCATCGATTCTTATCAAAAAGCATCTATGTACTGGTTTTATACCGGGCAGCCTTCTTTTTCATTGAATACGCCGGATTATCATCGTAATAATTATAATTTCTGGCCGGTTGAAGATTCTTTCCAGAACAAAGCAGCTTATGGAGTCGGCCCGTATGATTCCCTTGTGTTCAATGATCCAATTGTCACTCCAAAAGGTTTGATGGGAGGGAGGGTTATACCGCACTACCTGTCATTTTCAAAAATGACAATTGATTCGAAAAAAAAATTGAACATCGTGAATCATCATGGCGCTGATATCAGTCTGGCTGTTGCGGGAGACAGGATGGTCCCTCGAAATTCCTTACAACCCCCTTCAGATATTGCCCAACTCCAATTGTGGATCGACAGGAGTAATCAGCGCTCCAAAATTATCAATACCGGCATTCCGTTGAGCCGGCTGATTTCAGGTGAAAGGAATTTTGTTACTTCTTTTTCTGTTGATCTTCCGCGTGGTATTTACGAAGCCCGGTTTGCGATCCCCTCTTCCGTGCCGGCAAATCCAACTTTGAACAGCACCTACTTAACACTGAATCTGACAAATAAATGAATGTCTATTGCAATATTTTAATCACATCGGGGTCATCCTGAAGATGGTGCATCTGGTTCATGATCCAGGGATATCTGATGGCGACATGCCTGGAAAGCGGCCTGATGGTATATATTCTTGGATTGGGCAGACATCCTGCAATCATGGCTGATTCACTTCTGTTTAAAGATTTGGCGTGCCTGTTGAAATAATTCATCGCAGCGGCATCAATTCCAAATACACCTTTGCCCATTTCACTAACATTCAGATACATTTGAAGTATTCTCTTTTTACTCCAGCATTTCTCAATCATGAAGGTGAAATAAACTTCCAGCGCCTTACGGAACCAGCTTCTGCCCTGCCATAGAAAAACATTTTTCGCAACCTGCTGGGAGATCGTACTGGCACCATGCAGCGATTTACTTTTCTGATTATGCTTCATGGCTTTTTCAATGGATTTGAAATCAAATCCGTCATGGTCCGGGAACAACTGGTCTTCCGAAGAGATTACCGCGAGTTTGGCATAAGGTGAAATCTCATCCATAGCCACATAGTTCCTTTTTAGTCCATAGCCGTGAAAAAAACTACTGAGCTGAGTGAGCGTGATGGGTGGATTGATCCATTTCAATATCAGGATATAAAAAAATTGAAGAAGGAATAAAAACAGGAAGATCCTCTTGATCCACCTCCAGGTACGTGGAACTATTCCTTTCGTTTTAATGGGCATCGGGTTGCATTGGTGGTTCAACGGGTTTCAGGGGCAAATCCGCCGGAGCATTTTTTGCACGCAGGTTTAAATAATGCAAAGTATATTTTTTCCCAATGGGGTAGTTATTATATTTCGCGCTTCGCAGTATAATCCCGGTAATGATTAATACTCCCGCGGTAATCCATCCGGACGCTTTGACCCAGGTACCTGCCGGTTCATCCGTGTACAATCCATTGATCACATTAAGAGCCAGTACTCCAACACCCGCAATGATAAGAATAGTTCCGCCCGCCTGTAAATGTAATTTGGAAAAATTTTTTCGCAATTCGTCGATCTCCTTTACATGAAAAGGAATATTGTTCACATATACACTGTCATTCTTCAAATCTGTAAGTGTACCTTCAAACCACTGATCGTAGATGGTGTGGAACATAATTGGCATACCCGGCGCATAGGTTTTAATATTGCGTCCGTTTTTCTGAAGGATCAGTACATCTGTTTGTGCAGAGCAGGTAAAAGGAATCAGGTACAGTATCGCCGCTAGGATTTTCGTCATGGTATTCTGTCGATCAAATCGTATTACTGTATCCGGTGTTTGAGAAAAATCACACCATACAACAAAGCAATTCCGAATGCCACCAGTATAGCTCCGGAAATTTTATTAATGATGGAAAGATTGTGAACTGTCAGCTTTTTCCGCAAATTGCCGGCCATCATTACTTTGCCCACATCTGCCGCCATATTGATTAATAAACAGACCGAGAATATGGTAATCCTTTCCCGGAGTGTATGCGTTAAGGCAAGCACTGTCGCATTCCCCAGCCAGAAAATAAGTACACCCGGATTCAATGTGTTGATGATAAACCCTGACGCAAAAATTCTGATCATTTCGCCGGTACTTAAATGATCCGTATGTTCCGGTCCTCCCGTGGATTTTAAATGCACTTTTTTAAAAAAGAAAAAATAAATCCCCATGGCAATAAGGAAAGTACTTCCTCCATAGCCGATCATTTTCTGATATTTGAGCAGTCTTGCGACCCACTCTGTAAAGACATTGCTGAGTACGACTAATATAATATCACTGAGCCATACGCCGACAACAAAACAAAAGCCCCCTTTGTGGCCTACCGTAATACTTTGTTTAATGATGGTGAAAATGATCGGGCCGACGGACAATGCAAGCACAATCCCGAGTGCTAGTCCTTTCAATATGGCTTCGATCATGCGTTATATGTTTTACCGCCGGTACACGAAAATAACGGAACCGGGAAAATAGAAGAATATTTCTCATTTTAATAAATAATCAATAATGAGCCTTCGCATTTGTCTTCTCCAGGAAATTTTGCCAGTCTTTTAACAATTTGCCCTTCAGCACCCGGGGGAATTTATGCTGCCCGCCTTCCTTCCCTGAAGATCGCATAAAATCAATAAAAATTTCGGGGGCAAGTACTTTTACAAATATATCTTTCAGGGCACTTTTTCTTTCAACTGCATAATCATCATTCAACCGTTTAAGATTTTCATCCAGTTTTTCTTTAAGAACTTGTGGATCGATATCTGAATCGGAGGCGATATACCATTGATGAGCGAAGAATAATCCCGATGGCACGCCTGCCACCGTGAATTCCGGTATGGAGATGTTCAGTTCCTCACTTAGAAACTGAATGGCCTGATTCATATTATCGACACTTAAATGCTCGCCTACAAGACTGAGATAATGTTTGGTGCGGCCAGTGATAATGATTTCATTCTTTTCCTTGTCGGTGAATCGAATTGTGTCCCCAATCAGGTATCGCCAGGCGCCTGCGGCAGTGCTGATCAGAAGCGCGTAATCACGCCCTTCTTCAACCTGATGAATTTCGAGCGTTTCCGGATTCTTCACAATATTGCCATCGGTATCAAAGTTTTTGCGATCGAATGGCACAAACTCAAAAAAGAGATGCTGGCTGGTCACCAGTCGCATGCCTCTTTCATCCTGTCGGTCCTGGTAAGCAATAAAGCCTTCGGAGGCGAGATATGTTTCTATATAAGTGATTGGCTTCCCCAGTAATTTTTCAAATCCCATTTTATAAGGTTCGAAAGAGACCCCGCCATGTACAAAAAAACCCAGGTTCGGCCACAACTCATGAATATTTTTCAGATTGTACCGGTCAATAATCTTTTCCATACACATCTGTATCCACGCCGGCACTCCTACAATAAAACCAATATCCCAGTTGGGTGCCTGTTCAACAATCTCTTCAAGCTTCTTTGCCCAGTCGCGCGTTTTGGCTATTTTTTTCCCGGGCTTATAAAACGGGCTGAACCAGAAAGGCACTTTCTTGGCGGATATACCACTCAGATCTCCTTCATAATAACCAGCGCCTTTTTGCAGGTCGGTGCTTCCACCGATCATCAGCCAGCCCTTGCCAATACTTTTTACCGGAATATCCTGGTAATTACGCAGACTGAGGAGCTGGCGGATCATTACAATGCGATTCCCCCGTAACAGGTCATTGGTTACCGGAATATATTTACTCGCAGATTCTGAAGTGCCCGAGCTAAGCGCATAATATTTTATTTTGCCCGGCCAGCAGATATCAGGTTTCCCTTCAAGCGTTTTATACCACCATTCCTTATAGATTTTACCATAATCGTAAATGGGAACATTTTCCTGAAAACTTTTTACCAGGTGCCTGTTCAGGAGAATCCTGTCGAAATGGTATTGTTGTCCGAATTCGGTAAAACGGGCCTTTTTCAATAGTTTCTTGAGAACTTTTATTTGTTGGCGCCGCGGGGATTTTTTAGGAAGTCGCAATGCCCGCGCAAGAGAATTGGGTAATTGTACATCAATTAGCGCCATTGAGAATCGGGGAGATTTGTGTTATCAAATTTAAGTCTTTTTGTACCGAAGCCCAAAGGGGAGCCGTTGGTTCCTTTCTTTTGCCTGTTCTGAAATCAGGGTAGTTTGCCCGCGGTGTTCATTGGATAAATCAGAATCGGATCACTCTCATTGTTTGTTCTGCTTATCGACGTTACAAAATACCGGCCCTGCGGATCCTTAAAAAGCTCGCGGTAGCTGAAAACTATTTGTGCATTCTGAAAATTTGGGACAAAGCGATAAACACGTGCCGAGTCAATATTAAACACGCCTTCCGCTTTATAAATTGCAAAACCCCGGAGCGTATCTGTCCTGTTACCTTTTTCAAAGCGGATAACCAGGGAGTCCTGATTGCTATAACTTTGCACAACCGGTATAGAAGGTCGCAGGCTGTCTATCCATGGCATAGGTGCAATCAGGGCAGGATAGTCGTAAAAATTTTCTCTAAGCGTATCATTCCAGCCATAAGGGTTCTTGAAGAAAGAAGTGCTGCTAAAGTACACTTCGCCTCCGATTTGCGGATTGCTTCTGATTGCCCGCAACTGGCGGGGAAGCTGGTTTTTGTCTCTCCAGTATTCATTTGAACCGGCGCGGTAAAAACCCAGGCCAATATAGCAGGGCCGGTCATAATGATTCCTCCCCCACCAGTCCAGCAAAATACCGAAGGGTGCATTTTTTTGTTCGAACTCCCAATACAACTGGGGTACTACATAGTCGATCCAGCCATTCTTCATCCACAATAAAATATCCGCATACAAATCATCGTAATTGGTTTGTCCGGCTCTTGTGTCAGATCCGAGCGTGTCTCTGGAAAAATTTCTCCAGACACCAAAGGGGCTGATTCCAAACTTGCAATTTTTCTTAACATCCCGGATCGTACGGTGAAGCATCTGAATTACCGTGTCCACATTACTTCTTCTCCAGGATTCTTTGTCCATACCCTGACCATATTTCAGATAAGAGGCATTGTCTGGAAATTCAACTCCGCCGATACGGTAGGGATAAAAATAATCGTCAAAATGAACCGCATCGATATCATAACGGCCAAGCATATCCCTGATTACATTGTTCACATATAATTGCACATCCTTATTTCCGGGATCGAGGTATTTTGTATCCCCATAAGTTAAAATCCAATCAGGATGTTTCAGGCTCACATGGTTTGCAGATATGGACGAACCATTATGCCAAACTGATTTACGGCGTTTATGTTTCCCATGTTTTACAATGGTTGTAGTATAATGTCCTATCTGAAATACCGCCCGGTATGGATTACACCAGGCATGAAACTCCATCCCCCGTTTATGGGTCTCATTAATCATAAATTCCAGCGGATCATAAAACGGAACCGGGGCGCGGCCCTGTTCTCCCGTAAGCCACTGGCTCCATGGTTCTATTGAAGAAGGGAATATAGCATCGCATGCCGGCCTCACCTGAACGATCACTGCATTCATTCCGTTGCGCTGGTGCATATCGAGTTGCCGGATAAACTCGGCTTTCTGCAGTTCGGTGTTATAATTTCCGGGACTGGGCCAGTCAATATTATCCACCGTGGCAATCCAGACTGCCCTGAATTCATATTTCGGTTGAGAGACGGCAAAAAGGGATGATAACAAAAGAATAACCAGGAGGAATCTTTTCATAGGCTCTGGCCGGTAATGAGGGTTTCTGAGGCACTGTCTTCTGCAGTGCTTTCTGTTGTTCTGATTTTATCGAGCAGGATATTTAACTGTTTTGCGTCCTCCTCGCTGAGAGATTTAAATATTGATTCGAGATCATCATTCAGTCCATCCATCGTTTGTAATAATTTTTTCCCTTTATCCGTCAGCAGCACATCCACCAGGCGCCGGTCTTCCCGGCAGGTGGTTTTTTTTACCATCCCTTTTTTAACAAGCCTGTCCACTATGCGGCTGGTATCACTCATTCTGTCGAGCATCCTTTGCCTTATTTGCAAAGTAGACAGGGGTTGTCCGGCGCCCCGCAGTATGCGCAATATATTAAACTGCTGCTGGGTAATATCAAAGGGCTCAAACCGTTTGTTTACTCTCTCATTCACCCAGTTGAACGTATAAATGAGATTGATCATCGATTTCTGAAATTCCGAACGAAATACATACTGGTTGATATCCTTTTCTAATGACATAAATAAATCTTACTTATTAACGCCGTTAACGAATCGTCAGTCTCCCCAGACTTTCACGCCCTCGCTGCAGTTAGAACAAATATCAATTTCACTCCTTCCTTTTAAGATTCTCCTGCGAAAATCGATGTATTCCGGTTGTTTCCATATTTCCTTAAAAGATTTATTTTTAAGGTCCCCCATCCGGTGCCTGGCGTCCTTATCGAAACAGCAGGGCACCACCAGTCCGTCCCATGTAATAACCGGAGAATGCCAAAGACGCCAGCAATGATTCCGGAGATTGTTTTTCGATTCATAGGTTCCATCCGGCTTTTTACGATATCTGGATAAACCGGTGTTTTCGGGGATGAGGTGATTCGGATCGCTGGCATAGTCATAGATTTGTGCCGTTTTGTAGCGTATTCCGTCCACTCCTGTTTCTTCTGCGAGTTTCTTTGCATCCAAAATCTGGTGTTCATTCGGGCGTACGACCAGAAACTGGAAAAACACATAGGGTGTTTTGCTTTTTAATTTCTTTTTCCATTTTACGATATTGGCTGCGCCGCTGATCACCTTTTCAAGGTTTCCTCCTTTCCTGTACTGGCTGTAAACTTCCTGTGTGGTTCCATCCAGTGAAATGATAAGGCGGTCGAGGCCGCTTTCTATTGTTTTACGGGCATTTTCATCGTCCAGGTAATGTGCGTTTGTCGACGTAGCCGTATAAATTTTTTTCGATACGGCATATTGTACCATTTCAAGAAAATCCGGATTCAGGTAAGGTTCTCCCTGGAAATAAAATGTAAGGTATAGCAGATCCGGTGCCAGCTGATCAATCATTCCCCTGAAAAAATTCATTTCGAGCATCCCTCTGGGTCTTGTAAATGAGCGGAGGCCACTCGGACATTCGGGACATCTGAGATTACAACTGGTGGTGGGCTCAAAGGAAACAGAAACGGGTGATCCCCATTGAACCGGACTGCGAGACCATTTGCTGATGTAGTAACTGGAAAGTACAAGAATCCCATTCCAGGCGCGTTTAAAACTCAGCTTGGAAAAAAGATTAAATGCATCACTCCGGTTGAACGTTGCCATATCACTGGTAAAAATAGTTTTTAATAAGGAAAGCGGGAAGCCGGGGCCTGTATTTCGGGTGCCAGCGGATATATTTGCAATCGTTATCTTTTGAAATGGCCAAAAAAAATAACAGGATCTGGAAGATCAGTGTTTTTATATTCAGTACCGCGATAGTTATCATGATTCTGGTCATGTTATATCAATGGATTTCTGAAAAAAGAACAGCATTTGTTGAGTACCGGGAATTTGGGATCCAGATGCCGGTGAATTATTCTGTGCATGGGATTGATGTTTCCAAATACCAGGACGTCGTTAACTGGCAATCGGTGAAAAACATGCGCGTAGAAGATGTTCATATTAGTTTTGTATTTGTAAAAGCAACCGAGGGACTCGGAAATGAGGACCAGATGTTCAACAGAAATTGGAAAAAAATCAGGGAGGCCGGACTGGTCAGAGGTGCATATCATTATTTTATTGCTACTAAAAGCGGTAAGGCTCAGGCGGAGAATTTTATTAATTCCGTAACGCTGCTTCCCGGCGATTTGCCACCGGTCCTGGATATCGAACAAACATTCGGCGTGGCGCCGGAAAAACTAAGGCAACGCGCGAAAGAATGGCTGCAGACAGTCCAGGCGTACTATGGTACCGCCCCCATTATTTATACCAACGTTGATTTTTATGAACATTACCTGAAAGATGATTTTGACGGATATCTTTTATGGGCGGCACACTACCTGCAACCGTCTCAACCCCGTATTTACAGAAACTGGAGTTTTTGGCAGCATAGCGAAAAAGGACGCGTGAATGGTTGTTATACGATCGTCGATTTCAATGTATTTAACGGCGATTCACTGCAGTTTCGAAAATTACTTTTAAACTGAATGCCCTGAAAAATGAAAAAAGCTTATTGTGTTGCTACCTGCTCCACCTGTCAGCGGATCATGAAGGATTCCGATCTGATTAAAAAAGGATATGCTTATCAGAATATCAAAGAAGATAAAATTACTTCAGCGCAGCTGGATGAAATGAAGGCGCTTATTGGAAGCTACGAAGCACTTTTCAGCCGCCGGGCGCTTAAATACAAATCCATGGGACTGAAAGACAAAAAACTCACCGAAAAGGATTATCGTGATTTGATTTTACAAGAATACACATTTCTGAAAAGACCGGTGATTATCTCAGGAAAGAAGATTTTTTCAGGTAGCGAAAAAAAGACCGTGGCAGAAGTCTTAAAGCTGAAGTGATCATTCCAGAAAACACCTAAAACATCAATTTTTCAACTGTTTCATGCCCTAAATCCTCTAAAACACGAAAAAATAGGCTGAATATTCGAGCTCCATATAAGCTCTATAATCCGGTGAAGGTGGCCTTAAATCGGCCTGAGCCTGAAAATGTCAATTTTATTGATATAA
>JGI1027J12803_100347691_pt1 | contig 22729 bp, 16 predicted proteins | sample IowNatreferecore_FD_12803 | JGI IMG/M metagenome (IMG submission 12803) | reverse complement strand
AAACGGCCCGTCTGTTTATCCAGCCGGTTTATACCCATCCCTTCCCGTATATTTGTTACCCAAATGTTTTGATCCCTGTCTTCTAAAACTTTAATGACTGTTTGACCGGAGATCGAACCTGAGTCTTTTTCATCATGCATAAATTGTTTTGCCGAACCATCTCTGGGATTGTACCTGATAAGACCGGAACCAAAAGTTGAAATCCAAAAGAAATTCTGATGGTCTTTAATGATTGATATCAACATTAAGTCTCCTTCGAATTTGATTCCATTCATAGGAACCCGGGAAAATTTTCCGGTAATGGTGTTATAAATTCCAAGGCCAAGCCTGGTACCCAGCCAAATCGTATCCTCTTTTGGATCCTGATATAAGGAAAATACCGTCTCGCTAAAAAGACCAGATACACTAGTTGTATCCTGTTTATATTGATGAATAAATTTTTTATCCTTGTCAAAATGAAATAATCCACCTCCCCAGGTCCCGACCCATAGATCTCCATATTTATCTTCGAGAAAACGAAATACAACCACCCCTGTGGGAACATCAGTAACTGGTTTGATGGAGGGATTGGCCTGAATTAATGTATTGCTCCACTCAGTACTTACCCAGAGATTTCCGTCTGAGGAAACATATCCACTATATGCTGAACTATCCGGAAATCCATTTCCCATATTATATCGGGTAACCGTTTTCGTTTCCGGATCATATCGGGTAAGTCCCTCAGATAGCGTTCCAATCCATATATAATGTGAACTGTCCTCGCAGATGACGCGGATATTATCTGCCCATGCATTTAGAGGTTTCACCGCCGGACGACTTAATTTTTCCGGATGTTTAGAATCAAATGAAAGTCTCTCAAAGGTTCCTTTTTCCCTGTCCATGGTGTGGAGTCCGTCACCATTCGTTCCAACCCAAAAAGTACCCCGGCTGTCTTCAAAGAGGGCAGTCACCTTATTATTGATGAGACTATTTGGATTAGCCGGATCATGCCTGAAACGAGTAAAAGTTCCATCCGGTTCCATACGGTTCAGTCCGCCTTCTTTCCTTTTTTCATCGTTGTCTTCGTCATAGGGCCATCCCGTTCCTATCCATAGTACTCCCTTTCTATCTTCATAAAGGGTCCTGACCGTATTACTGCTCAGACTTCGTGGGTTTCCCGGAACATTCCGGAAATGCGTAAATTTTCCGGTTTCTTCATCCAGGCGATCCAATCCATTTTCTGTTCCAACCCAAAGCGTGCCTTTGTGATCCTTTAGAATTACTGCTACAAAGCCGGATAAACTATTACTATCTTTCTCATTGTGACGGTAATGAGTAAATACACCTGAAACCGGATTATATTTTTCCAGATCTGCCAATCCTATCCAGATCAGACCTTTTCGGTCTGCATAAATAGTTTCCAGGTTACCTTCTCCTATTGAATTCGGATTTCCTACTTGATATTTAAATCTGATTAGATTATGGCCATCATAGCGGTATAGGCCCTGATTATTGTCGCCACTCCCGGCGAACCATAAAAATCCATCCGGGCTTTGCGCTATGGCGTTGATTTTCCCAATAGGTTTTCCATTCAGGCTGTCTATTTTTCTAAAATCGATTCCGTTTTTTTGCGCAAAAGCAGCATGAAATGTTACAAGGAAGATAACAGATGACCTAATATACCATTTCATACATGCAGGCTGTGGGAGAAAGATTGTTAAGGGTTGCAGGCAGGTTCCGAATGCGGTTCACTCAACAGCAAATTGAATTTACCGAATTCTTTTCAATACCAGGCCAGACATGAAATTAATCGGGGAATCAGGCGATTTAGTCGACGAATTGCATTTGTCTACAACCTGCGACTTAAAAATATGTTAGAATTTTTCATTTATTGAAGTATTTCGATAAATAAATTATTATATTTGCGTTGTAATTCGTTTTTATGGATATCAAAAAGGCGGAAAAGATTTCTAAAGCACTGGCCGATCCAAACAGGTTGACCATACTGAAAGAAATCAAGAAGACCAAACAATGCCTCTATTGCGTGGACCTGAATGAGAAGATAAACCTGGCCCAGCCCTCGATTGCCCATCACCTGAAATTATTACTTGAAAGTGAATTGGTTACTTCCGATAAGGAAGGCCGGAATGTGCGTTATTACCTGAATAATAAATTGATGGATGAATATATCCAGTTTATTGAAGGATTGAAGCTCTAAAAAAAAATTTTATTTTATTTATCGAAATAGTTAAATAAATCTATAACTTTGTTTCTTCTTTTTTGTTATTCTATCTGGAAGCATCTGCATTATTATATCGAATTATTTGAATATATCTATTAATAATTATTACCATGTCAACACAAACCATCACCAGAAATCTCATCAACAGTCCCTTGCTGGCTGCCCTTGCATATTTTTCGATCTTGTTGATCGGTGGCTGTCTCGCTAAAGCAGAAGATAAAAATGCCAAAGCTACTCCCATACTAAAAACATCACCCGGAATCCCGGTAGACGGTTATATTGTTAAACCAGCCGTTTTAAAAGACGAACTGGAAATCACCGGAACGCTGCAACCCAACCAGGAAGTAGATATTGTCAGTGAACTCCCCAGGAAAATCGTCCGGATCAATATAAAGGATGGCGCCACAGTACGATCCGGGCAGCTGCTTTTTGAAATGGATAACGCTGACCTGCTGGCACAATTGGATAAATTGCATCAGCAGGAAAAACTCGCTAAACTGAATGAAGAACGGCTGCACGACCTTATTCAACATGAAGCGGTTATTCAACAGGATTATGACCAGTCTTTTACAAACCTGAAAGTACTGCAGGCTCAGATTGCTGAATTGCAGGTGACGCTGGATAAAACGAAAATACGCGCGCCCTTCAGTGGTCAGCTGGGTATCATACATGTTTACCCCGGCGCAGTAGTTTCAGTCAACACAGTGCTTACACATATTCAGGATAATAGCCAGGTGAAACTGGACTTCCATGTGCCTGAAAAATATGCTCAAACCATTGAAGCAGGCAGTTTGCAAAAATTTACAGTCGCCTCCGATAATCGTCAATACCTGGCTAAGGTAATTGCAAGGGAAGCCGGCGTGGATCAGAACTCCAGGACCATCCTCATCAGGGCAATTGGACAAAATCCGGGCAGAATCTTACTCGCCGGACAAAGTGCAAGAATGCAACTGGCCCTGCATCCCGCCAAAGATGCTCTTATGATTTCCTCACAGGCTTTGATTCCTTCTTCACAAGGTTACAGTGTGTACACCATTAAAAATAGCCAGGCCCAAATATCACCAGTTTCAATTGGACAACGCGGTGCCTTCACGGTTGAAATACTGAACGGATTGAATAAAGGAGATACCGTTATCACAAGTAATTTATTGAGGCTCTCGCCAGGCGCATCTGTGCAGTTCGCGAGTCTCAAATAAACTTAAGGCCTAAAACCGTCAACTATTTACAACCAGTCTAATATTTAAAAAAATGAGTGCTATATCACAAGTAAGTATTTCCCGGCCAGTGCTTGCCGGTGTAATGTCAGTACTTCTGATCCTGTTTGGCATCGTGGGTTTTACTTTTTTAGGAACTCGCGAATACCCAGTTACGGATTCTCCCATCGTCACCATTACAACCGTATATCCCGGCGCCAGCGCAGATATTATCGCCTCCCAGGTAACCAAACCACTGGAAGAAGCGGTAGCCGAAGCCAACGGCATCAGGGCTATGTCTTCTGTGTCCCGCGAGCAGGTAAGCGTGATAACGGTGGAGTTCAACCTGAATGCCGACCTGGAAGCAGCGGCCAATGACGTCAGAGATAAGGTTTCAAAATCACGTCAGCAGTTGCCTGCAGATATTGAGCCTACCATAGTAGAAAAATCCGGCCCGCCCGATTTCCTGGTCTTCCTAACTGTACAGAGTGATACGAAAAGCCTGGAAGACATCACCGATTTTGTCAATATCAATATCAAGGAAAGGTTGCAGTCCATTCCGGGCGTACGCCTGGTGGATTCATACGCCGGTCGTAAAAGATCCATGCGTTTACGGATGGATCCCGTAAAGATGGCGGCCTATCAACTTACTCCCTCTGATGTACAGACTGCACTGCAAAGGGAAAATGTAGATCTTCCCAGCGGGCGTATTGAAGGACAAAATACAGAAGTTACCCTTCGAACAGAAGGAAGACTGGTAACCGAAGATGATTTCAATAACATGATCCTGCGCCAGCAGGACGGAGCCATCGTGCGTTTCAAAGATATTGGTACCGCAATCATGTCCTCCCAGAATGAACGTACAGCCATGATAGTTAGTGAAGGTAATACAGCACGTTATGGCGTAGGCACAGGTGTCCAGCCACAACGGGGAGCCAATTCCCTTGCTATCGTAGATGAATTCAGGAAACGTTTTGCAGAAATTCAGAAAACAGCTCCTAAAGACTACATTATTTCCCTGGGAAAGGATTTTACGGTGCCCGTGCGTAATTCTTTATCCGAAGTGGGAGAAACGCTGCTACTGGCTTTTGTGCTCGTTGCGCTGATCATCTTTATATTTTTACGCGATTGGAGAAGCACGATCATTCCTCTGATAGCTATCCCGGTCTCCATTATTTCGGCCTTCTTCATTATGTATATCGGAAATTTTTCGATCAATGTATTGACACTCCTGGGTCTGGTTTTGGCCATCGGTCTTGTGGTGGATGATGCCATCGTGGTACTGGAGAATATTTTCAGTAAGGTGGAACAGGGCCTGACTCCTGTTGAAGCGGCTCGCAAAGGATCAAATGAAATTTATTTCGCAGTGATCTCTACAACCATCACGCTGGCTGCAGTATTTCTGCCGATACTTTTCTTAGGTGGGATAACAGGAAAATTATTCCGGGAATTTGCCATTGTCGTTTCCGGATCTGTCCTGATTTCTGCATTTGTGGCGCTGACCTTATCCCCTATGATGAGTGCCTACCTGCTGAAATCCGGCTCTCATCATAACTGGTTGTATAAAAAAACTGAACCTTTTTTTATACAACTGAATAATGGATATGAAAAATCCCTGCGGTTTTTCTTTAAGGCCAGATGGGTTGGTTTTGCTCTTTTGGTTCTTTCATTCGGAATTGCCGCATGGCTCGCACCCAAACTTCCTTCCGAGCTCGCACCGTTGGAAGACCGCTCCATGGTGGGTTTGGCAGTGATCGCTCCCGAAGGTACTTCATATGAAAGTATGGAAGAAACCATGAAGGCCATCAGCAACTATGTTTCCGATTCCATACCCGACCTGAATGAAAACAGGACCTATGCAGGCATCGCTGCTTCTATCGGTACACTGGTGCAACCGGTAAATGGCGGATTCCAATGGATCTTTCTAAAGGATCCGAAGGATAGAAAAAGCGGATTAACGCAATCTCAGGTTTACCAGAAACTGATTGTCGCTTCTCAGAAATTCAGGAATGTGATCGTGATACCAATCCAGATACCAACCATCGGGGGTTTCTCTAGTAGTCAGCCGCTGGAATATGTGGTGCAGGCACCTGATCTCAAAAGTCTGGAGGAATTGATGCCGAAACTGATGGGTGAAGTATACAAAAGCAAGAAACTTGTATTCCAGAATCCGGATTTTAAAATTGATCGCCCGGAAATAGGCATCCGGATAGATCGGCAACGTGCAGCCCAACTGGGTATTTCAACTCAGGAAATTGGTCGTACCCTGCAGCTTGCACTAAGTGGAAGGAGATATGGATATTTTATTTACAACGACCGTCAGTATGAAGTGATCGGTCAGCTCGACAGGCAGGAACGGGCAGCGCCCGACGACCTGCGTTCCTTATTCTTAAAATCCGGAACAGGTGAAATGATTTCGCTTGATAATCTTATCGAAATGAATGAGACAGTGAGTCCGCCTGCATTGTATCGTTATAATCAGTCCTACAGCGCAACAATATCCGCAACACCTGCGCCGGGTGTGAGTTTGGGTGATGCAATCAGCGAGATGAACAGTATCAGTTCAAAAACATTACCTGCCGGATTCAGGACTGCACTTGCGGGTCAGAGTCGTGATTTTGCCGAAAGCAGTTCCAGTCTTGTTTTTGCTTTCATCTTCGCTATCCTGCTCATCTACCTTGTGCTGGCCGCACAATTTGAAAGTCTGATCGATCCATTCATCATTCTGCTCACGGTGCCCATGGCGGTCACCGGTGCATTGCTCAGTCTTTGGATTACACACCAGTCCATTAATGTATTCAGTGAAATTGGGATCATCATGCTGATCGGTTTGATTACTAAGAACGGGATTCTTATTGTAGAATTTGCAAACCAGCGAAAAGCAGAAGGCATGAAAGTGCGTGAAGCAGTGCTGGCCGCAGCCGCTTCCAGATTTCGTCCCATCCTGATGACTACGCTGGCCATGATTTTCGGGACATTACCCATTGCATTATCCTTAGGTACATCTTCCGGCAGCCGCACTTCGCTGGGTATCGTTGTAGTTGGCGGGTTGGTATTTGCCGGAGTACTCACACTCTTTGTAATTCCAGCTGTGTACTCCTATTTCTCCAGACCCTACAAAGTAAAAGTTGAAACGACACCGGCTACGATTACTATACCTGGGAGTATATATCCAGCATAGTAAATTATGAACTATCAAAATTGTTTTATGACACTAAGAAAAGCTTTTATTTATACAACTGTTGTTTTTGCACTCATCACGCTGTTTTCCTATATAGCAAATGCGCAGCCCAGGCAACTATCACTCCGGGAGGCACTGTCCCTGGCTATGGCAAATAACCGTGAAATCAGGATCAGTTCGCTCGATGTGGACCATTCAAAACAGCAGGTACAGGTGGCAAAAAGTGCCGGCCTCCCTTCCGCGGGTATAAGTGCACAATTGTCACATTATTTTTATGAAGCACCATTTTTTGGCATCGGAACAACCGGCAGCAGTGATAAAATTTCTTATGACCGGTTCGGAGGAAGAGATCAGGCATCTGCCAATGCCTGGATTACGCAACCGGTTTACAACGCAGCCATTAAACCGGGTATAATTAACGCCAAACTGCAGGAACGCCAGAGTCAGTTATCTGTCATTGACAGAGAAACGGATATTGCAGCATTGCTCAAACAAACTTACATCCGCATCCTGGTATTGCACGAGCGTATCAAACTTCAGCATGAAAGCCTCGCCAGAAACGAAAAAGCACTTCAGGATGCGAGGTCGCTCCTTGCGCAGGGAAGAGCCTTGCGGGTAGATACCCTGCGTGCCTATACCTCCGTAAAAAATCTGGAACCCGATCTGTTGAAATTATCATATGCAATCGAAGTCGGCAAGCAGCAACTCAGAACGCTGACCGGATTGGACAGTTTGCAGGACATTGAATTAACCGATGCATTGGTATTGCCCGAAACTTCACCCCTGTTATCCGAAGAAGCAGTTTTGACAGAAGCAAAAGTTCACCGCGCCGATCTACAGTCCCTCGATCTGCAACAGCTAAGGGCTGACCAACAAATCAGGATAGCAGCAGCAGGTATGAAGCCATCCGTGTCGCTGACTGCCCAGTACCTGATTCAGACACAAACAAATCATTTCGAATACTTCAACGCTTTTTATCCATCCACACCTTTTGTGGGTGCCCAAGTGACCGTACCCGTTTTCAATGGCAACAGCAATAAAGCAAAAGTAAAACAGGCGAGAATTGTGAAAGATCAATCTGTCCTTCGTTCACAACAGGCTAATGAAGAATTAAAGACGGCAGTTAAACAGGCTGTAGCAAATGTGCGTGAAACAGCAGCCCGGATAAAAACAAGTGCAAATGTAAAAGAGACCGCCAGGCTTAGTTATGAGATTACCCAATACCGATATGCTAAGGCGGTTGCCTCACGGCTTGAACTTACTGATGCCGAACTGGCCTATACTCAGGCTCAATCAAATTACCTGGAGGCCGTTTATGATTATCTTTCGGCTAATATTGAAATTGAAAGAACCATGGGCTTATCAGGAAAATAAAAAAAGCGTTCGTAAATTGCCGATGCCTGAATCGGTATCAGAGCAGGTTCGGTAAAAGGGATATTCATGAATAAATATGTGGTTAAAAATCCTTCTGAACTTTCTCCTGCCGATATACAGATAATCCTGGATAGCTGGGATATTGACGAATGGAAAGGAATGGCAGGAGATGTGTTTAAAAAGAAATTTGAGAAATCAGAGTTCCATTTGCTAACCGATGCTAATCAAAAGATACTTTGCATTGCCAGATTAAATTTCCATTTTAAAGTCAGAATTCACGAAAAGGATTATCCGATTGCAGAATTGGTAGGCTTTGTTGCTACCGAAATTCTCAAGGGATATGGAAGGGAACTGCTAATTCTTCTGATGGAAAATATAAAAACCCGGAATATTGAGGCGGTCGGATTCTGCAGAAATAAAGTCAGTCCTTTTTACGCTAATTGCGGATTGAAAATCTTCTACTATAAAGTACAATTCCTTCGGGAATGGAAGGATAACCAGTGGTATATTCCCGTTGAAGATGACGATATCATCAGTTTGAATCTCTCAGATGAAGTCATTTCCGGTTTTGAAAGTCTGGGCGAAAAAACCCATGCCTATCTCCGTTTCGAATAACTCAGCGCAAAGAAAGCTTGTTATCGGTTACCGACTCATCCTGACGATGCCTGAAACGATGCATCATGCCCATGCTTCCGGCAAAGAATGCGGTACGCTGATGAAGTGTCTCAGGTTGAATTTCCAGGATATTACACATTCCGTCGGTTGCCTTACCCCCGGCCATTTCAAAAATAAATGCGAAAGGATTGCATTCATAAACCAGCCTCAGCTTTCCATTTGGACGTTCTGATGTAGCCGGATACATGAAAATTCCTCCTTTCAAAAGATTGCGGTGCATGTCCGCAACCATTGTTCCTGTGTAACGATGTGAATATGGCCCACCCTGTAATTTTGTTTTAACCTGGCAGTCATAAATATATTGCCGGACATTTTCATTGTACCTGAAATAATTTCCCTGGTTGACAGAATATATATTTCCATTTAACGGGCATTTGATATCGCGGTGACTGAGCGTGAATTCGCCGACAGAAGGATCGAGGGTAAACCCATTCACCCCTCGTCTGGTTGCATATACAAGCATCGTGGACGATCCGTAAATAATATAACCTGCGGCAACAAGTTTTTCTCCTTTCTGCAAAAAATCTTCCCGGCAGCAGGGTGAGCCTTTTTCAGTGAGGCGACGATAGACACCGAAAATGGTACCGATCGAAATATTGACATCAATATTGCTGCTGCCATCCAATGGGTCCAGCACGACTACGTATTTAGACTGGTTGCAGAGATCTTCATCAAAACAGGCAAAATCGTCCAGTTCCTCCGAAGCAATGCCGGCACAGCTGATGCCTCTTTGCAAAACAGCGAGGAAAGAAGCATTCGCAAACTCATCCAGTTGTTTCACGCCTTCGCCCTGAATGTTCATTTCCCCGGTTTCACCTAAAATATCTACCAGCCCCGCTTTATTCACTTCCACATTAACCCGCTTCGCGGAAAGTGCAATATCCCGCAGGAGATTACTCAGCTCACCCGTTGCCAGAGGAAGAAAACGAAGTTCCTGCTTCCTGAATTCTTCCAGGGTTAAAATATTGCGATTGATATTCATCGATTAACATTTTAAATGTATCAGGCCACTATGCGCGAATTATTTTCAATGGCATGAATCGCCCGGATTGTTTTTATTACAGAATCCGGGGTTACTGAAATTGAATCAATACCTGCTTCTACCAGGAACTGCGCGAAGTCCGGATGATCAGAGGGTCCCTGTCCGCAGATACCCACTTTAACACCGGCTTCTTTGGCCTGGCGGATCAGTATTTTCAAAAGGCGTTTGACCGACAGATTTCTTTCATCATAGAGATGAGCAACGAGGGCAGAATCGCGATCAAGCCCCAGGGTAAGCTGGGTCAGGTCGTTAGATCCGATGGAAAACCCGGTGATATGCTCCGCAAATTCCTTCGCCATAATGATATTGGATGGCAGCTCGGCCATCAGGTACAATTCAAGTCCCGCCTTGCCTTTTTCAAGACCATGTTCGGACATGATGCCGGTAACTTTTTCCAGTTCCTCTACTGTACGGCAAAAGGGAATCATGACAGCCACATTGAACAGACCCATTTTTTCCCGGACCCGTTGAATAGCTTTGCATTCAAGACCAAATGCCTCTTTATATGAATCAGAATAATACCGGGAGGCACCGCGCCAACCGATCATTGGATTTTCTTCCAATGGTTCAAAGTGTTCACCACCCACCAGGTTACGATATTCGTTTGTTTTAAAATCAGAAAATCTGACGATCACTGTATTGGGATAAAAGGCGGCTGCGATACGGGCAATTCCGAAAGAAAGTTTCTGAATAAAAAATTGTTCTTCATTTTCAAATCCCCGGATGGCTGATTTAATGTGCGCTGTCAGAGACTCATCCTTCAGTTCTCTGTGTTTAAGCAGTGCCATGGGGTGAATGCCGATATAATTATTGATGATGAATTCTTCGCGGGCAAGACCTACACCCCCGTTTGGTATGTGAGAAAAACGGAAGGCCAGGGACGGTGAAGCCACATTCAGCATCAGTTTGGTGTCGATTTGCGGAAGTTCATCCAGACAGGTTTCAATAATGTCAAAGGGTAGTTTACCGGAATATAAAAAACCTTCATCTCCCTCGCTGCAACTGGCAGTTACCTCCATGCCATCTGTCAGCACGCTGGTGGCATTCCTGCATCCTACAATGGCCGGTACACCCATTTCACGGGCAATAATGGCTGCATGACAGGTTCTTCCTCCTTTATTGGTGATAATTGCTGATGCTTTTTTCATGATCGGCTCCCAGTCAGGATCCGTCATATCGGTCACCAGCACGTCTCCCGCCATGAATTCGTTTCCATCCGTAAGCCGCTTATCCAATGAGTACATGATCTTAACCCGGCCGCTGCCCACCTGGTCACCCACTGCAATCCCCTTTAAGACAGGTTTCTGCTGATGCGGCTGAATGATATATTCAGTGAGCTTATTGTGATCTTTCCGGGAATGAATTGTTTCCGGTCTTGCCTGTACAATAAATAATTGCTGGGTCAATCCGTCAACCGCCCATTCAATATCCATCGGGCACCAGTGATTTTTTAAGTTGGAATAATATTTCTCGATAATCGTAACCCATTTCGCCAGCTGTAATATTTTTTCATCATCAAGGCAAAATCTGTTCTGCGTGGATTTTTCAACCGGTATAATTTTAACACGTTCATCCGGATCATCTCCATAAACCATCATCTGGTCTTTGAGGCCCAGCTTTTTCTCGATGATTGGCACGACCGGCTGGTCAAGCACCGGTTTAAAAACAATGAATTCATCCGGTGAGATACTGCCCTGGACAATCAATTCTCCCAATCCAAAAATTCCATTGATCACAACAGCATCTTTGAATCCCGATTCTGTGTCAAGGGAAAACGCCACTCCCGAACTGCCCAGGTCCGAACGAACCATTTTTTGAATGCAAACAGAAATGCCGATAGCAAAATGGTCAAATCCAAAATTCTGGCGGTAACTGATAGCACGGTCTGTAAATAAAGAGGCAAAACAATTTCGAACTGAATCCATGATGGCAGCAGGACCACGAACATTGAGATAGGTTTCTTGCTGGCCTGCAAAACTTGCATCAGGAAGATCTTCGGCCGTAGCAGAAGAGCGAACCGCAACGTCTGTTGCTTGCTGCCCATATTGTGCAGACAATTGATAGTAGGCTTCTATTATCATAGTACTGAGATCGGGGGGAAACTTGGTGTTCCGTATCAAATTCCGTATCTGCAATCCGGCCCTCCGCAGCGATTCGATATTGTCATAATCAATTTCTGCAATCAGTGTGCTGATTTTATCGGCCATCTGGTTGTAAGAAATAAAAACCTGGTAGGCATCAACTGTTATGATAAACCCTGCAGGGATGCGGATACCCAATCTTGTGAGATGCTGAATCATTTCACCGAGTGAGGCATTCTTCCCGCCTACTCTTTCAATGTCACGAATGCCTGCTTCGTGCAGACCCATAATAAATTTATTTTCCATATTGATGGTTTGAAATGTTTTTTTTCAAAAGTATAAGAAGCTTTTTCGAAGCCTTGGCTCGCTTTTGGCCAGTTTTTGTACTATCTTAACCTAAATGAATTCAATGGTGTACGAAATACATTACTATACTATTAATAATGTTTAACCATGAAGCCGCATCTGTTAAAGATTCCCAAAGAGGAAGAACACTCTTTCAGCGTACGGTATGATATTGTTTCTTTTTTCTATAATAAATGGCATTATCATCCCGAGATGGAACTTGTATATATAATAGAAGCAACCGGGAGGCAGTTTATAGGCGACAGTATTCATCATTTCAAGAACAATGACCTGATCCTGATCGGCTCCAACCTGCCCCATTTGTGGAGATGTGATGAAAAATTTCTCGTGAAGGGCTCTAAATTAAAAGTGGAAGCGATCATCATACATTTCTTACCAGATTGTTTAGGACCGGGATTTTTTAATCTTCCGGAGAATAAATTATTACTTCGGTTATTCCAGAAAGCGCAAATGGGTATTCGTATAAAAGATCAGACCGGTGTGGTGGTGAGTGAGCTAATGCGCAGGATGGTAAATGCAAAAAGCAGTGAACGTATTATCCTGCTTTTGCAGATACTGCATGCAATAGCGCATTCCAGCGAAACGAAAACAATCTGCAGTGAAGGCCTGACATTCCAATATAGCGTGGAAGAAGCAGCCCGGCTAAATAATATATACCAATATGTTCTCAATAACTTCACCCATCCGCTCAGCCTGGAGCAGGTGGCGAAAGTTGCGCATCTCACACCTAATGGATTTTGCCGGTATTTCAAATCGCGGATTAAAAAAACCTTCTCCAATTTCCTTATCGAAGTGCGCGTTGGACACGCCTGCAAACTCCTCGCCGACACAGATAAACCGGTTGCAGAAATTTGTTATGAAAGCGGATTTAATAATTTTTCGAATTTCAACAGGCATTTTAAATTCATTACCGGCCGCACCCCGTTGGGCCATCGCAAATATTACCAGGAGATCCGGAGAATGCGAATGAAGTTGTCGGAGAACTAGATTCAGTCAGGATTCCCGGCAGTGAAATGAAAAATTAAACCAGCAGCTTAGAAAAAATAATTAACCATATGCCAGAACAAAAAATGTCCCCCGAAGAGATTTTAATAACCATGTTGAAAAGAGACCGGTTCACGCAATGGCTGGGACTGGAGATTGATGAACACCGGACAGGGTATTGCAAACTTCACTACCGCGTAAATAACGAAATGGTGAACGGATTCAACAATGTCCATGGCGGTGTACTGTTCGCTGCGGCTGATTCTGCCTTTGCTTTTGCCTGTAATTCGCACGGATATATCACGGTTGCCCTGGATGTTTCCATCAGTTTCACAAGACCTGCGAAATCAGGAGATCTTTTAACCGTAGAAGCCGCCGAGGTATTCCTGGGTAATAAAATCGGGATCTATGATATTCGTACCACGAATGAGAAAGGGGAAGTGGTGTCTCTTTTCAAAGGAACCGGCTATCGCACAGATAAAGAAGTAAGCTAAAATCTTTTCGATAGTCCACTACGCTTGCTGGGTGTCATTAGTTTCCTCTCTCGTTGATTGAATTTCAGTTGTTAAGCCAGGGATCCCGGCCCTGACGACCTTGTTTTATATGCCCATTCCCTGCTGATAGAAAATCCAGATTAACCCGCCGGGCGGTTGTCCAGTAAAGGGACTGGCCTGCGGTTATCCCCCAATAAGGGAGCTAAAATAAAGCTATACGACGCTTCTCGCCTTTCATTTTTCATCCAACCGATTTTGAAAGCAAGCTTTCAACGCTCATGAATAAAAAAATGCCCTGGCGGGCATTTGCTTTGTTTTGCGGAGAGGGAGGGATTCGAACCCTCGATACAAGTTTAAGCTCGTATAACGGTTTAGCAAACCGGCCCTTTCGGCCACTCAGGCACCTCTCCAAAATTAAACCCCGAAACTGTCAACCGTCAACTGTCAACCGTCAACTGATATTGGGGGCTGCAAAAATAAAGATTAATTACAAACCTTCCGCATTTTCATCTTCTTAAACAAAAACGCCGGCAGAAATACAATAATCCTGCTTTCCTGGAGTTCTAATTCTATCCGATGATCTGAAAAACCGTGCATGAAGAAATTCCTGTTAGCTGTAATTGAACAAACCCAGCCCTTGTCGCCCAGACTGCTAGTCACATGCTTTATATCCGGCTATACTCTGGCAATCATCTTTTTCAGATTTTATGGTCCCCAGGTTCATCGCTTCCTCGATCCAATTTTACATAGGTTATGAAATTTTTCAGGACTCTTAATATTATAATTCAGAAAGACCAGAAAAGGTCTGTCGAACTTTTTATATTACTCCGGAAATTGTCCCATAAAAAAACCCATCGCACGCGATGGGCTTCGAAAAAATATTTTTAAACTCACATGGCTGCCAACTGGACTTTCTGCTGCAATTCCGTGACATTTTCACGGAACAGGCTATCGGTATCCATCAGGTCCTTGACCGTCTGACAGGAATGGATGACCGTAGTATGATCCCTTCCCCCAAAATGTTCACCGATGGTTTTCAGGGAATTTTTGGTGAATGCCTTCGCAAGGTACATCGTGATCTGCCGGGCCTGTACGATTTCCCTTTTCCTCGTTTTCTGTAGAAGCTTATCATAGGGCAAATCGAAGTACTCGCAAACCATCCGCTGAATGGTTTCTATTGTTATTTCCTTGCTGCTTGTTTTGACAAAATTTCTTAACACTTTCTTCGACAATTCCAGATCAATTTCTCTCTTGTTAAGCGAAGACTGTGCCAGAAGGGATATCAGGGCTCCTTCGAGCTCACGCACATTGCTATTAATATTATAAGCCAGATATTTTACCACTTCCTTAGGCATTTCCAGGCCATCATTCTTCATTTTACGCTCCAAAATCTCGATCCGGGTTTCATAATCGGGTACCTGAAGGTCCGCGCTCAGTCCCCAGCGGAAACGACTGAGCAGTCTTTCCTGAACCCCTTCGAGATCCTTAGGGGGCTTATCTGAAGTGAGTATCAGTTGTTTGCCACTCTGATGCAGGTGATTGAAGATGGCAAAAAATGCATCCTGGCTTTTTTCCGCACGGTTAAAAAACTGCACATCATCTATTATCAACACATCCACCAGCTGGTAAAAATGGATGAAATCATTGATGGCATTATTGCGGCCGTGATCTATGAACTGATTGATGAATTTTTCTGAACTCACATATAAGACCACCTTATTATGATGGGCCCTGCGAACCTCATTTCCGATGGCCTGGGCCAAATGGGTTTTACCAAGTCCGACACCACCATAAATAACCAGCGGATTGAATGAATTGGCACCTGGCTTTTCGGCAACCGTCTTGCCCGCTCTGCGTGCCACCCGGTTACAATCGCCCTCTATAAATACATCAAAAGTATAAACAGGATTGAGCTGGGAATCGATCTGCATCTTTTTCAGCCCCGGTATGACAAAGGGATTTTTCACCGGATTGTTGATGATCAGGGGGAAATCCATTTCATTATTGGAGATCGTCTTGTAACTGTGTGCGGGAACGTCCATTGTCAACGGTTTGTTTTGTTGATTGCCGCTGTCTACCATGATCCGGTATTCCAGCCTGGCTTCCTTTCCCAATATTCTACGCAAAGTTTTTGCCAATAAATTTACATAGTGCTCTTCAAGGTACTCGTAAAAAAACTGACTGGGTACCTGGATAACCAGGATGTTCACTTTTAACTCGACCGGGTGAATCGGTTCAAACCACGTTTTATAATGCTGCCACTCTACGATATCTTTTATGATCTCAAGACAATTGGCCCAGACTTTTTCAAAGGTTTTCGGCATTAAAAAAAAGCAGTTTAAGGCTGGTTAAAAATCTGTTTACGTTTGGTTTTTCGGAGGATTTTCGTGGACGAATTTTTTGCAGGGGGACGAATATCAATATTAATTCGGTAATAAAAAATTTTTTATTAATTGGTAAATTCAGGTAGCCTTCAGGAGCATAGCAATGCATAAAAAAATCTTCAGAAATTCAAAAAGTACAGTTGGCATAAGATAACAGGTCCCCTGATTAACCCGAACTTCGCGCATCTCCATTCCGGGGTAGAATCTGGTAAATCACTTTCACTCGACTACAGGTAAAAAGAGAAGGATCAACAAAACTTAACAAGGACGCAGGTTTAGAGAGAATTAAATTGGAGAGGCGGAAGATCGACAAAAACGAGTTAAAATATTTCTCCATATAATATTATTGAGACGCGATTGAAGATACAGATATTTTGACAGCAATCAATTCGAACCAAAGGTTTTTTAAAAAAATTTTTGGACCTTTTTTGAGTCCTTCTGAAAACCCAAGAGTAAACCACGGTATACCAGTCAGTTCAGGGAAATTACCTGATCAAAAACTACACTGATAATTTTTTTTGAAATATACTTAGCATAGTTTTACCAACAACAAAAAATTTTAGTACTTTCTGCTACTCTTTCCTCCGGATGCAAAAAAAAATTCAGATAAAGGTTCCGGTTAGTGACGACTCAAATGATAAACTGATCAGGAACCTCCTGGCAAAAGAGTCGGGTTATTCTCCGGAAAGCATAACTGGTTTTCACTTGCTAAAAAAATCTCTGGACGCACGTTCCAAATATCCCCACATATTAATAACAGCAAATGTATTTGTCAATGAGCCCATACAGGAACGTGATTTAAATCAACAATTCGCAAGGGATGTAAGGCAGGCATCCAGGTCTGTGCTGATCATCGGTGCAGGACCCGCAGGTTTGTTTGCAGCGCTAAGCCTGATTCGCTCAGGCATAAGACCCATTCTGTTGGAAAGAGGCAAAAACGTCCGTGCGCGCCGGCGTGACCTCGCTATGTTGAACAAAGAAGGCAAAATTGATCCCGAGAGTAATTATTGTTTTGGAGAAGGCGGAGCCGGAACCTATAGCGATGGTAAACTGTATACGCGGAGCAATAAACGGGGAAATGTCCGCCGCATTCTGGACATCTTTGTTGGATTCGGTGCCAATGAAAATATTCTCTACGAAGCCCATCCTCATATCGGCACAAATAAGCTGCCGGGAATTATAAGTGCAATACGGGATTATATTATCAACTCCGGAGGAGAAATACATTTCAACAAGAAAGTCACTGACTGGTCTGAATACAAGGAAACCATCACCGAAATCAGAACAGCTGATGGGGATCATCTTAGTGCTGACGCGGTCATATTGGCGACCGGCCATTCGGCTCGCGACATCTTTCATTTGTTCCACGAAAAAAAAAAGGAGATTCATGCTAAGCCTTTTGCTCTGGGCGTGCGCGTGGAACATCCACAGGAACTCATCAATTCGATCCTCTATCGTTATATGAGAGAGGAAGGTCCACGGGTGAAAGGACTGCCGCCGGCAGCTTATCAGCTCGTTAATACTGAAAACAAACGTTCTGTTTTTTCTTTTTGCATGTGTCCCGGCGGCATAATCGCCCCGGCCTCCACCAACGATAAAGAACTCGTTGTAAACGGATGGTCTCCGTCCAAACGGAATAATCCATTTGCGAATTCCGGCATCGTGGTAAATATAGAAGAGAAGGATTGGCAGGCATATGTTAAACATGGGCCGCTGGCCGCCCTCTATTTTCAGTCCGCGATTGAGCAAAAAGCATTTGCATCAGGTGGAGGTTTGTTTAAAGCGCCGGCACAGAGATTAACGGATTTTGTAAAAGGAATCGTTTCGAATTCACTGCCGGCTTGTTCATACGTACCGGGACTCGAGGCAGCTAATGTTCCGGAAATATTTCCAAAGGATATCGCCCGGAGCCTTCAAAAAGCATTTCCCGCCTTTGACTCAAAAATGAAAGGATATTTTACACAGGAAGCAATCGCAGTTGCGACAGAATCCAGAACTTCATCTCCTGTACGTATACCCAGAGACGAAAAAACTCTGGCACATCCCCAGATCAAAAATTTATATCCTTGCGGTGAAGGCGCCGGATACGCTGGTGGCATCATGAGTGCAGCCATGGACGGTGAGCGGGTCGCTGAAAAAATCGCAGAAATTTTTTTACCCAAACCAATGATACATGTCAATGCTTGAAGTTGCCCATCTGAAAAAATATTTTACTACACAGAAAGCAGTGGACGATATCAGTTTTCGGGTGGAGAAGGGAGCCATCTTCGGATTGCTCGGTCCCAACGGTGCAGGCAAAACAACCCTGATCCGGATGATCACAGGGATATTCTATCCCGATGAAGGAAGTATCCTTTTCAATGGTAAAAAATTTGAGGCCGACGAAGATTCCGCACGTATCGGATACATGCCGGAAGAAAGAGGCCTTTACAAAAAAATGAAAATCGGAGAACAGGCAATCTACCTCGCACGATTGAAAGGACTCTCATCATCCGATGCGCAACGGCAGGTGAAAGACTGGTTCGTAAGGTTTGAAATGCAAAGCTGGTGGAACAAAAAAATAGAGGACCTGAGCAAGGGGATGGCCCAGAAGCTACAGTTTGTAACTACAGTCCTGCACCGCCCCGAACTCATTATACTCGATGAACCGTTTAGCGGCCTCGACCCGGTGAACGCCAACCTGATCAAAGATGAAATTTTTCGCCTGGCATCCGAAGGGGCCTCCATTATATTCAGCACTCACCGGATGGAACAGGTGGAAGAAATTTGTGACCATATCATACTTATCAATAAGGGTAACAAAATCCTGGACGGAACAGTCAGCCATGTGAAACAGGAATTCAAGGAAAATCTTTTCCGGATCTCCGCGCGCCCGTTACCTGTGCAGCATCCTGAAAACCTGTATGAAGTATTGTCGAATAACGAAGAGATGCTTACGATCAGGATTAAAAATGGTTACGGGCCCAACGACGTGCTGAAATATTTTATTGAACAGCAGTCCGGTATTACAGCATTCACCGAATTGCTTCCCTCATTAAATGAAATTTTTATCAAACTGGTAGAAGGCACATCTCTTTCGCGCCAGTTTCAACCCAAACAATCTTAGCGTATGAATAAGATCGGACTGATCATTCGCCGTGAATATTTGACCCGCATCAGAAATAAAACTTTCCTGATCTCTACATTTCTTTTGCCCCTGGTGATTGTTTTGTTTATTGCGGTCACCGTCTTTCTTGCCATGAAAGGCAGAACCAGCCACCGGATCGCCGTGATGGATCAGAATGGCTATTTTAAAGACTATTTGAAAAGCGATTCTACTATTTTTTTTGATTTCAGCCCAGGCATCGATACCCTTAACTATCCGGAAAAGAACTGTAGTGCAATTCTGATTATACCCGTACTGAATGAGGGGCAAAAAACTATTTATCGTCTCAAATACAAGAAACAGTTAGGCCTTTCCAATGTTGACGACCTGGAAAAAAGAATCAATTCCGCTATTACTGATCACCTTATTTATACGAGAACAAATATTACACGCAGCCGACTGGATTCGATCCGTGCCGCCTCGGATATCGGGGAACTGCAAACTTTTTCTGATGAAGGAAAAAAATCCCAGGCTTCCAGCCAGGGTCTCTCTTACGCCGTCGGATATGCCTGCGGATTTCTGATTTACCTGCTCACATTTATATATGGCGCCATGGTAATGCGAGGTGTGATGGAAGAAAAAACAAGCCGGGTGGCAGAAGTGATCGTGAGTTCAGTAAAACCATTCCCCCTGATGCTGGGGAAAATCATCGGGATAGGTGCCGTCGGACTGACCCAGTTCCTTTTGTGGATCGTTCTGATTATAGTTCTTTTCATGGGTGCACAGGCATTCATTCCACATGAATTATTACAGGAAGTGAATCACATTCAACAGGCGAATGCGATGGGGAATGCACAGGTGGCCCAGTCCAGTGAAGCTGCTCGCCAGATCTTTGTTGTGAAGCAATCAATTCAGAACACGAACTGGTTAATGATTATCGGTTGTTTCGCATATTATTTCATCGGCGGATATTTATTTTATGCTTCCCTTTTTGCCGCGGTAGGTTCAGTCGTGAATGAAGATCCGCAGGAAGCCCAGTCACTTTTACTGCCGATCACTATGCCGATCATTTTTTCCTTTCTCATAATGTCCATCGCCATTCAGGACCCCGGTGGGTCCCTGGCGGTATGGTCCAGCATGATCCCTTTCAGTGCACCGATCGTAATGATGGCCAGAATTCCCTATGGCGTTCCCAATACAGTTCCTGTATGGCAGCTCCTTTTAAGCATGGCCCTGCTGGCCGGTTGCTTTTTATTTTCAGTCTGGATGGCCGGAAAAATCTACCGCACAGGCATCCTGCTCTATGGGAAGAAACCAACCTGGAAAACGATGTGGAAATGGGCTTTTAAAGCTTAGCAACTATTTTGTCAGTCTCACGGGCGGTGTGCTTACAGATGCACTGGAGAAGTAATAGATTCTTTTGCGTGACAGCGGAAGTATCGCTTCGTTCTGAGTTCCCCTTGCAATCGTTATCCCTACAAACGCATTCATTGGGAAGGAATTCAGGTCGGGTCTTGATAAATAATAATTTCCATTATCCGGCGCGGTTATATTGACGGTAGAAATTTTCTCGGGCATGGTTGAATCACTTTTTCTGCTTATCCCGCTGTAATAAATAACCTGGATCATCACATTTCCCCATGTATTGTCTTTATCAGGTGTCCACTGCAACTCGAGTCCCTGGCTTAATGACAGAGTATCCGGGTAATTTTCAATAATCGTACTGAGGCGTTTGGGTACATAGATGGAATTGCTGAGCGTATCTGCTTCATCATTGCCATGAATGGTAATCAGAACTTTTGATCCGAAAAGCTGAAATCCCTGATTCGCCTCCTCATAATTGTAACTATAGGTTGAATCGCGTCCGGGTTCGATGAGAAGATTATTAACGGACAAGGCCCTGACAACGGTGATCTGGTTATTGTTACTGTCAATAAATGCGGCACTCACTCCAACATGTAATTCTTCCGAATCAGTCTTACTGAGCACCTGGTTTGCATTGATCAATACGTAATTGTAAACCGCCGTGTTTTGTGTACCGAACCAGGTCCACTTATTAACCGGATTTGAAGCATCTTTATGGCAGGAAATCAGACATCCCGCTCCAAAAAGAAGCAGCAAAGGTTTCTGCATGCCTATGGCTTGAAGTTGTACCATAAATATACTTTTTTAAAAAGAATTAAAAAAAACTAACTACTCACCCGTCTTAACATCGCTTTATGGAATTCTCCAATAGAATAACCCGTTTATTCGGAATACGTTATCCAATTATTCAGGCCGGCATGGTTTGGAACAGCGGCTGGCGCCTGGCTTCGGCTGTTAGTAACGCCGGGGGGTTGGGCCTGATTGGCAGCGGGAGTATGTACCCGGATGTTTTGAAGGAACATATCCAAAAATGCAGGGCGGCTACAAATCACCCGTTTGGGGTGAATATTCCGCTGCTTTACCCTGAAATTCAAAAGCATATTGAAATTGTTATTGAAGAAAAAATTCCGATTGTTTTTACTTCGGCCGGTAACCCGCAAACCTGGACCGGCGTCTTAAAAAAAGAAGGAATCAGGGTAGTGCATGTTGTCAGCAGCAGCCGATTTGCCCGGAAAGCAGCCGAAGCGGGATGTGATGCCGTTGTTGCCGAGGGCTTTGAGGCCGGCGGTCATAACGGCCGTGAAGAAACCACGACGATGGTTTTGATACCAGCGGTTGCACGGGCGGTGCAAATACCCGTGATAGCAGCCGGAGGGATCGGAACCGGGAGACAAATGTTTGCAGCTATGGTTCTTGGTGCTGATGGTATTCAGGCAGGTACCCGGTTTGTATTAAGTGAAGAGGCATCCTCTCATCCCGGGTTCAAAGATCATGTTCTGAAGTCCGGTGAAGGCGATACAATGCTTGCTATGAAATCCCTGGTTCCTGTAAGGATGATGAAGAATTCTTTTTTCCGTGAGATTAACGCCGCAGAGCAGGCGGGTGCTTCGCCGGAAAATCTAAAGATCATTTTAGGAAGAGGGAGAGCCAAAAGAGGCATGTTCGAAGGTGATCTGGAAGAAGGGGAACTTGAAATCGGACAGGTTAGCGCGCTGATCGGGAACTTGCTTCCTGCTGCTGATATTATAGAAAATTTATGGTCAGAATTTTTGAAAAGCTGGGCCGAACCTTTACCTTGTAAATTGGAAATAACATGAAAATCTCGTTTTACCTGGTTTTTTTCGTTTTTACATGCCTGGTTTCCTGTGGGCTCTATGCCAGTGACGGGAACACGGATCCCTGTTTGATTAAAGGACAGGTGGTTGATGCAGTTACCAAGAAGCCTGTATCCGGTGTAGTTGTTTCCGCTGTAGTTCCTGGTGATCCCGCTTACAAAGAGGCAATTACCGATATCGATGGCTTTTACTATTTCAAACAGCTCCCGGCCTGTCATGTGAACCTTCGCTTCGAAAAGAAAGGATATCAGAAATTCAAATACCAGGATGTCATTGAAATCCAGGATAAAAAGACCATCAAGGTGAATGTTGAAGTTTCTCCGGATGGCGGATCAGATCTTCTCCCCGACGATTCGGAATACCCGTTGCTGCGGATTCTTGGAATGAAGTAGTCCGGTTGACAGTATACAGTTGACAGTTGACAGTTTTTGGAATTCTACACAAATCTT
>JGI1027J12803_100064011_pt1 | contig 23339 bp, 16 predicted proteins | sample IowNatreferecore_FD_12803 | JGI IMG/M metagenome (IMG submission 12803) | reverse complement strand
GTCAAAGATGGACATGTGAAATTTACCAAATCCGGCGATTACGCAAATTGGGCTGATTCACGCAAGCGCCATCTGGAGAACGGTTTTCGTTCTTTGCGCCGTTTGTTCCCAGGTAAAGCTTCTTGCTCGCAACAGCCCCCTTTGCCGCAGTTCCGCTCGCAAATCCGCGCCGTCAACAACACGGCGTATCGCATCTGAGAGTGCTTCTTCGTCTAGCGGATTCACAAGAATTCCGGCTTCACCGACCACTTCCGGAAGGGAACAAACGTTCGAAGTGATAACAGGCACGCCGCAAGCCATTGCTTCGAGCGGCGGTAGCCCAAAGCCTTCATACAGAGACGGGAATACCAACCCGAGCGCGCCACGATAGAGGCAGGCGAGTTCCGCATTTTTTAGCGCTTCAACAAAAACCACCTTGTCGGCGAGGTTCAGCTGTTGGACCTTTACCTTCAGATTTGGTGACGGTTCTCCTGTCACGAGCAGGCGGACATCGTCAGACACTCCTGAAATGGCGAAAGCCTTCAACAACCGAGGTAGATTCTTGTGCGGTTTATGGCTACCTACGTAAAGCAAATACGGGAATCCGGGCTCGTGTTTGGGGCCGATCGACCCAAACGGAGCCCCCACCCCGTTGCCGACATTTATGATCCTGTCGCCGTTTAAACCGGTCCAGGCGGCAATCTCTCCCCTTGAATACTCCGAAACGGTCAGAACGAATACGGCACGACGGCAGGCCGGCCTGATCAATCGCTGATAGTAGGTGCGTTTCATGGCGCTGGAGTTGTCCTTGACGCAAAGGTGATTCAAGTCGTGAAGCGTAAAGATGAATGGTTTGGGCCAGCCCACAGGGGAATTATAGCCGGGACTAAAAAACAGTTTTGGTCGATGCCTCCAAAGCTCCATTCCCAAAAACGCGGGATCAAGCGGATGCCAGGGATGACGCCTTGCCTGGTACGGTATCAAGCAGGGAAAGAACTTCTGCAGCTCACCTGCGAATCGGCCAATCCCATGATCGCCGATCCATCGGGCGTCGAACATTACTCCTTCCATCTCAGGTGCTCTCCCATTGTCTGGCCCCCGCCACTTCCGAAGCGGCTATTAACACTGGTCTTTTCTGGCGATCCCGATAGATCCGGCCTGCGCCGATCGTCGAAATCCACCTGAGCAACAGCGCTACCAGGATCGCCCCGGTAATGAACCACCCCAGACCACCAACAGGGAACAAACTTACATCAGCCAAAAACGCGATCATGAAGAAGTCGGCGGGATGTTTGGAACTCTTCAAGCGATTTACGAAAACCCGCGCGAGCCACCCTCTCAATAACGCGCAAACCGCCAAATAAGCCATGGCCAGAGAACCGAAGTCGGCGTACTGCACGCCCATCCCGAACGAGGGAGCCCCGGCATCCGCATCCAGCAATTCCGGATAGAACTCCTCATCCAGCAGCAAGCCGCCTAGATCCTTCGGTTTGTTTGGCATCAGCGCTCGCGGAACCAGCGCCAGCGTATTGGCCTCAAAGGTAAGGCGACCGTATTGCAGCGGGAAATGTTCATCGATCACCATTGTGGCGTTCCGCGTGTAGTCGGAATACTCGCTGATGGCCTCGAGCACCTCCTGTGCGCCTTCGCCCAAGGACATGGTTCCGGCAAACAGTAAAATCACCACCAGCCCTATTGCAGAACAAGCCATGAGGGTACGAGCGAGACCGACCTTCCTGTTTGCTCCGTAGACATGGAAAAGGACAAGAAGTAGAACTAGATTGAGGACGTGGCCCTTGCTGCCGTGGAGCACCAGAAGAAGGGCAGCCACGATAATTACTGCGACTTTTATCAGCCGCGACCGTTGCGTGAAAAGGATCAGGATGACCGCCAGATACGCTAGAAAACTGGAAACGTAGAATTGCAGACCAAAACCTGTTCGCGTTTGTTCGTAAATGCGCCGCGGATCCAGAAGATCCTCGCGAAATTCGAACAGAATCGGCAAATACAGGAATACACCTGTGATGAGGCACGCTAACGAAAAGAACGTGAAATTGCGATAGGACCATGCCCCGGGAAGGCGAATGACCCTCTCTCGCGCTCGCGTATAGGCATAGACAAAGGCCATATTCTCAACTGCCAGCGTCGTGTAGACATACACGAAAGCGTAAGTGCTAGCGCGAGTTCCAAACAGGTACAGGTAAAGCCAAGGGAAGAAATAGCAGGCCGGAATCACCATTATCAGTACGGGAACAAGAACATTGATATAGCTTCCCTCCATGCGACTTATCCTGACGTAGGCAATCAGGGTAACCAGCAGGGAGCAAACCATTACCAGGTCGGCTGTATTTACAGAGATCATGATGACGACACAACCTGGCCGGGCGGAGTTCTATGTGAAGCAGCGCGAACCGTAGAACCTTTACGCAAGGACTGCCTCACTGAACTTCGCACCGAATCGCGCGATCGAGAACTCGCTTCGGATGAACTCCTTATTCGATTGCGCGAGCGCCGCGTTATCGCTATTTTTGACCTGCAAGATTGTGTCAGTCATTGCCCGCGAATTGCCGCGGGCAAACAGCCAGGCACGTGGCAACAATTCCGCCATTCCATCGACGTTGGAAGCCACGACCGGCAGTCCGCAAGACATGGCCTCCAGCATGACCAGCGGAACGCCCTCAAATCTCGAGGGAATCAAAAGCATGTCAATTCCCGCGTAGACCTCCGCCGGATCATCGCTCCACGGCAATACGTGTGCAATTCGAGCAAGGTCCAGGTTCGCAATCATTTTCCTCAGTTGCTGCTCATCAGGACCACTGCCGACGAACAGAAATCTGCAGTCGAAAAGCTCACGACGGAAAGACGCTATGGTCTGAACTGCTAAATCCTGAGCCTTCTGGCGAAATTCAATTCGACCGAGTACGGCAATTACATACTCGTCAGTTCCGATGCCGTGAGTCGCGCGAAACCTTTCCCGTTCCGACTTGCGAATCGTTCTTGTGGCGACTCCATTGGGAACCACGGCGACATCGCATATGACGCCCCTGGCCAGCAGCATACGTCGCGCGCTCTCGCTGATGGTGACTATTTTGTCCGGCAACCGGTAAAAGTAGCCGTTGATTTTCTCCCGCAATCCGGTGGCAATGGGTTTTCCAGATACGGCGGTGTGATGTGCCATTGGGATATAGCTGATGGTACGGAGACCTGCCCGCTTTGCGGCCAATAGGCCCATACTCCCGCTTTCGATTCGGCCTTGCGAGACAATTACCAGATCCGGCTCCGCTTGCTCCATGAATTCCACAATCGCATTAACTTTGCTTGGGCTCAACAAAGTGCGGATTGCCTGCAAGCTGCCAGACCTGTGCGACAAGGGTTTGAGTTCCACCTTGCGGCAGCAGCACTGAATCTCCAGCAGCTTCTTCGCCAGTCGGGCGTTCTCTTCATGGAACGCAAAGGCTATATCCAGGTCTTGCTGGTTCGCGGCTAAATGATGCGCCGCCTCAACCGTCATCGCCTCATGGCCACCGTATTCGGCCGCGTCGCTGTAAAAAAGCAGCCTCTTGCGTCGCGTCATCGTTCGCTGCCGTTTGCTACCGCGGTTTTTTCGATGATCAAGAAGAACCCGCCGGCAAATAGAGATGGCTTCTTCTCGGCCAAATAGCGCAGCACAGGATTCAAGCCCGCCGCCTCAAAAAGTCGCCGCTTCGGAAAGGAACAGAAATGGCCAGATCTATCGTGTAAGAGCTGGAAACCGCTTGCTGCAACCATTCGCTTGATTCCGGCGTGGCTAAAGAAGCGCAAATGCGGATTATCCCAGTCGTCGCTTTCCGGGAAGAATTTGTGTACATCCAAGTTATGACCCATCAGGAGCTTCAATCTTCCCGAAAGATCAAAATGGTTTGGCACGTTCAAGATTGCCCTGCCACGGACCCGCAACACTCTTCGCATTTCAAGCATCAGGCTGAGTGGTCGTTCCAGGTGCTCCAATACATCAAGGCAGAGGAGCCAGTCTATGCTGCCCGACACAATGTCAAGCGGCGATTGCAGGTCTCCTTTGATTACCGCCAACCCTCGTGAGCAAGCCTCGCTGACGGCGCTCGCCAAGCCTTCAATGCCAAGCACCTTGTTGGAGGTCCGGAAAATCTCCAGATTTTGCCCGAGGCCGCAACCCACCTCCAGCAGCGTGCAACCGTTGATGCCATATTCTTCTCTTATGAGTCTCAGCTCGTCGGTAATGTGGCGTCGTTCCGCCTCGTCTCGTCGAAGCAGGTCCACCGAGTAGTTGATTTGACCTGGATGGTGACTGTCCTGCTCTGGCATTCGATGATGCTGATCTGCTGCAACTCTTGGAGAGCCGTCAAACACCGACGAGAATGCCTCGCTTCGGGGGCTGTTGTTGTGATGCGAGTCTTTCACGAATCTGGTCTCGATTTGATTTTCGCTGCTTATCTACGCCGCACTACTTCTGGGTGCCGAGGAGCTGTATCTCCAACCCTTTACGCGAATCGGATTCTTGGCTATAAGGTTCCAGAAAACACGAGCATAAATCGAAGCGGTTGTTCGATATTTTGCCTTGGCGACACTGAGGAATGCCGCGGTTAGGGCTTTTAGCGCCGCGCTCGTGAGCAAAATCAGTAAGACCACCGCGGCCTGGACGATTCCCTTGTGTTTTAGAAAGTGATAGGTCGTTCCGCGATAGGCCTGCCAGACGACTATGTAAGGCGCCTGATAACCGCTGCCCCCGGTAAAATGGAATACCTCTACGCTCGGCAGAAAGACGACGCGGCAACCGGTTTGCCGCGCGCGAATGCAGAGGTCGCAAACGTCCTCGGCGGTCAGGAAGTACTCAGGGTCATAGCCATTGATTTCTTGCAGTATGGTTCGCCGAATTAATAGACAAGCGCCGGATACGTACAGCACGTCCCCATATTTATACGGAGAAAACCAGTTATACAGGCCGCGGGTCAAGCGATAGGGGAGGACTCGCCATGCCAATACGTGCAGCAATCCCCAGTGCCTGTGCGAGCTGACGTGGGGTGTACCATCCTTGTAAAGATTTTTTGGTCCTACGACTCCTACGTCATGATTTTGATCGAGAAAGTCCACCATACTCTTCAGACTGTTTTCCGGGAGCAGCGTATCCGGATTCAAAACGAGAACATAGTCGCCCTGACATCTTTCGAGCGGGCAATTATTCCCCGCCGCCAGACCAATGTTCGCTTTGTTTAGAATGGCATGGACGTTTTCAAAACGTCCGGCGTACTCGCTAACCATTTGCTGAGTTTCGTCCGGCGAGGCATTGTCCACCAGGAAAATTTCAAGGGGCACAGGCTGCTTCAATACGCTTTCGATGCAGCCCGGAATTTCCTTGCTCGATCGATAGGTTACGACGATAACTGAGACCCTTGGCCGCTGCGCGTAGTGGATCGACTGTTCTTTGTGGATCATCATTCATCAATTCTCCGAAATTCGCCCTTTCCGGATGCTTGGTAGGTTGCTCCGGAGTTCCGCCACCTGCGCAGCAGCATCGTAAGTTGCGTTTTCGCGGCGGGATCAACGAGCGTTCCCCATGTCCATACCCAGGCCAAGATGCACAGCAGCGCCGCGATGGCGGCGGCCTTTGCCAATGGAAGATTGACGATCGATAGAGCTCCCAAAGAAACAATCGCAGCGACTACTTCTGGAGGAACAGAAAATCCGCTGCCCACCCGCTGGACACGCAATGCAATTACCATACAAAGGAAGTCAACGATTCCCCTTGCCAACCACACCAGGGCTGCTCCTCGTACGCCAAACCGGATCGTCGCCCAATAGAACGCAACCAAGTACAGCGGAAACTCAGCCAGATGTATCCATGCCGTCAGATCGGATCTGCCGCGGGCATGCAAGGCGGTCCAGGCAATGGAGGCTACGGATTGGACCAGGGCTCCAGCGAGAAAGACCTGAGCCGCAAATATGGTTTCGGAGGTATTGTGGTCTCCGAGCCAAAACTTCATCACCGTCGGTGCCGCGACAACGCCCGCAGTCGTTATAAGCGTCATCAGCGACAATCCGACCGCTACCGCCCCGCGGTAAACACTCTGAAACTGGGGCGATCTTGACTCGTCGAGACGGCTCATGACGGGGAATAAGACGGCACAGAAACTGCTGATCAATATTTGTAATCTGCCGATCACATCCAATGGCATTCCGTAGCTCGCGACAGCAGACATGCCCACGCAGATGCCAATAAAAAAGCGATCGCAGTAGATCATGACGCTGCCAACGATGTTTGATACCGAGAGCCAGCCGCCAAACGCCAGCATCTGCCGGACTGCGGCCAAATCGAAGATCGGGCGCAGGCTTGGTCTGCCTTCTATTCGCAAACAGCCAATCGCGAGTGCTGCGCACATCGCCAACCTTACCGAAGCAAACACCACTGCCACGGTGATCAGTCCGCCTCCCAAGAGCACCGCTAAGGCCGGCAGGACATAGGTACATACCCCGATGCAGCCGCCAACGATGCTGATATACAAGAAGCGGTCGGACGCTTCCAGAAATCCTCGCAATGTTGAAGTCAATGTCACGACCGGTAGCGTGAGACAAAGGATGTAGAACGAAATGGACGCGGCGTGGGAGTAATTCGGTGGAATCTTTAGGTAGGCGGTCACGAAGCTGGAAACGCCCAGAAGACAAATCCCGCCGACAACCACTCCCATTCCGCTCAGCAAGACGATAGAGCTCCAGAAGTAGCGACGCAGGTCATCCCACCTTCCCCTTTCCATGCTTTGAGCTATGAAGCGCGTCGCGGCTCGGCCTAGGCCCAGGTCCAGCATCGTAAAATATAGCAGCGCCGTGGAAAATATCGTGATGATCCCAAACACCTCCGATCCCAGGTGCCTCAGCAGGAACGGAATAGCTGCGATGGCTGCAAGGGCTGGTGCTACCTGAGATCCGATTTGGTAGATGGTGTTCCAGCCAATATTACGGACTCGCAGCGCAAACCTAGCTTCGTGCGTCATCACGTTGCAGCCGGCGACGTACATATGCAAAAAACTTCTTCGCCAAGCTCATCCTTTACCGGCATGAGCGAATCTTCCAGGGCCCGAAACAGGTAGGCCGCGAGTTTGATGGTAGCCTTGAAGTTACTCTGTTCGCCCACATCCCGACCGCCTGCCTTCGCGCAAGCGCTCGCCGTGTAAATCATGTGCGCAAGGCGAGTCTCGGTTCTCAACGACTGAACGTTTAGACCGGCTCGGATTACGCACTCTCGCAGCGCGCGTGGTGAGAAAACACTCATATGGCGGGGGACTTCGAGGCCACGCCAGTACCTTCTGAACCACCAGTGCCCCAGGCTTTCGAGGTTAGGGGTGGTAATCATGAGCCTTCCCGTACCTGGACGCAACCGGTTCCGGCACTCGCGCAGCAGTTCAACGGGATCAATAACATGCTCGATGACGTGACTGAGAGTAATCACGTCGTAGCGGGCGCTCGAAGGAACGTCGGAAATTATACCGCTGAAGACCTGCAGCCCACGGCTTCGGGCATGAGATACGGCTTGCGGATCGGGTTCGACACCGGCCACAGTCCAGCCGAGAGCGCGCATTCTCGCGATGAACTCGCCATTCCCACAGCCGACATCGAGCAACTCTCCGATCTCAGAAGCAGGTAACGCAAAGACTTCCAGCGCTGCTGTGCGAGCCACAGACCGTATGTGAAATAGAAGCCGGGGCAAGATCTCCTTCGGAGGATCAACGGCGTACCCAAATTTCGCTAACTTGCACTGTAAGATCGCGCTTCGAAGACGCTCGAGACGCGTTACTGGCAAGCTCCCGTGCGTATAATAACGGGAATACAATCTGGTAGTATCCTTTGGGGCTGGCTGCGGGTCCAGCCAAGCGAGGCCACAGCGGGGGCAATGGCGCATCCCCCACATTCCTGGTACTCCAAATAACCAATCCAGCATTCCCAGATATAAAGATTGGCCTTCCTTGCCACAAAGAAAACAAGCGGAGCATGGAATCGTATCAATGAACGCGTCGGACGACGGCGTCTCCGGATCCGGAAAATGACCTGGGTCAACTTCTGATCCAGCTCGTGCACTGAGTGTCTTTGGCATAGAATCGAGTAGGTGCCGACCGCCTGGTTTCAGTTTGGTTCCAATTCAAGCGCATCCACTTCCAGTGCCACTGAGCGCATTATTAGGTCCACAGAAACGACAAAACGGTCTCCATTCCTCTTCCGAACCAGAATTCCTTGAATGCCCGCCAACGGGCCTGCTTTGACTCGTACCCGCCGTCCCACGGTCAAATACCGGTGCGGTTCCACCTGAAGACCGGCCGGTACGATCCTTTGCAGTGCCTCGACCTCCGATTCCGGCAAGGCGGACGGAGTTCCGTTGAAGCCTACCAACCTGGCTACGCCCGGAATCTGTAGTACTTGCAAACGGTCGCGCAGCGCCAAGCGCAGGAAAACGTAGCTCGGGAAAAGTGGTAATTGCAAGCGCACTCTGCGGTCCTTCCATCTTCGCACGGAGTCATAGAGAGGCAGCAACGACTCCACCAGTCTCAGTTCGAGTTGCTCCTTTACCCGCTTTTCGTGATTCGCGAAGGTATAGGCCGCGTACCACCTCGGTTGCAAATCAGGCTCCAACAAACGCCGGGGCTCTGCAACAGTTGACAATTGATGCGCGGCTACGTTACTCATAGAAGCGATTCCATCGCAGACAGCTTCGCCCCGTCACTTACAGGGGCAAATGTGAGCTAAGCCCTTATTTATTAATTACTTACAGCGCTAAAAAAGCCGACTACGATTCTTCCTCTTCACCCTTGCGGGTGGCCGAAGCTTGGTCGTCGCTGCGCCCGTTTGTCCTGCTCCAGGACTTATCCAGAGTCGAGTCAGGACCAGAACCATTTCGCGAGAACTTCAAAATGCCTGCAGTAAGCGTGGTGACAACTTCTTGCGCAAACAGTTTTCGCGGATCGCTCGGTTCAACTCCGTCCCACTTGTTTTTAGCCAAGAAAGCAATCATGGCTATCCCCAAACCAAGGGTGGTACCCAGTAGAGTAATCAGAACGCGGGGAGGGAACGATTTCTTGGTCGGTATCACTGCCGCATCCAGCACCTTTACACTGGGAATTTCTTTCGCTTCCTGGACTTTCGCGAGTTCGTATTGTTGCGTTAGAAGTTCAAAGACCGTCGCTTGAATTTTCGTCTGCAGGTATAAATCGGCATAAGTGACGCCGAGGACGGGCAGTTTGCGGATGGACGGAAAAACGGAGTCTGCCTCTTTCATATTGCCTTGAGAATCTCCGCCGCCGAGTTCGTTCAATTTTTGCTGCAATTCGTTTACCCGCGCGGCTGCGGCGCGTACGCGAACGTTGTTGTTCGTATAAATTTGCTGCAAGCCGCTCAATTCGGCTTGTGCGGCGATTAATCGGCCTTGCAAGGTGGCCGCGGCTTCGACCATTGCTTTGCCCTGCGCCGGTATATCGATCGCGGTGTTTTTGCTTGCGAAGTTGCTGAAATTCTTGGCGGTCGAGTCCAATTCGGCTTTTACAGTTTTCAAGCGTTCTTCGAGGAAGATCCGTTCCCGGCGCGCAGATGAAGTACTGACCTGAGCCACCAGGCGATCCAATTCGTTGACGTAGGCGCGCGCCATTTCTGCCGACCGCTGGGCATCACGGTCCGTCACGCCGATAGAAATAATTCCGCTCTTTCGATCTTCGGAAACGTCAGTGTGTTCGGCAAGGTATAGCCTTGCATCCTCGACTTTAGAAGTCCCAAAACGTCCTTTCCTGAGATTGAATTGCTCTATGAGACGATCTTGCACGGTCTCGCTGCGAATAATTCCCACAAACAAGGCGCCGGAGCTCTTCATGCCCATCAGGTCACCGGCAAGTCCGCTGAGGCTGCTCACTCCGGTTTTGCCACCGGAGACGCTTCCGCCAGACAGGGCAGCCAAAAGCCCCAGCCCGGACACCGATTGAGCTTCGGGAGGCATCAGCCTCGTAGTGGCGTGGTATCGGTTGGGAATCAGTACAACGATCAGAGCGCTGGCGATGCCGGAACAAAGTGCGGCACGAAACAGAAATCGGCGGCGTTCCCAAAACAATTGGAGATAAGGCAGCAAATTGAGCTGCGCCTTATCAGACTCCATGAACAAACTTTGCTCTTCGTGCCCATTTTCGTGGACTTCCGGGGCTATCTCAGGTGCCGGTGCTCGTCCCGATGAACTCAATTCTGATTTCCCTCGCTTAAAGCGTTCGAAGCCCCGCGTTGGAAGATTCTTTGCGGCTGAAACTGAATCCCTACAGAAGCAGAAACGTCGCGTTGCGGTCCAGGTTGAATGATTGGAAAGAGCCACCGTTCGTATTGCAAGGATGTGGTCAAACCCACTTTCTTAGTGGGCCAATAATCCCCTCGCACGCCGACGTCGGTCAGGGTCCCACCACCCGGAACAAATTGCTGGCTGACTTTTTGGTGCCGGAAATTGATCTGCAAGCGGTTGCGCGGACTGAACCAGTAGTTAGCCCAGGCTTGCGCTCCCTGCCCCTGGCGACCGATCCAGCTTCCTAACAACTGTCCGTTGTTCGTGTAACCTTCCTTAAATCGAAAGTTGTAGTAGAAAAAGCCATGGCTTAAGGCGCCGCCCGCAGGAATGTCCGTATAAACGCCTTCCATGCGCAGATCCAGCTTGGAGAGCTTGGGGAGATGAGAAAAATACAAGCCGCCACGAATCGCAGAGCGGTCCCAGTAAGCGATAGGACTAGGCTGATCTTCGGCGAAAGCGTCCCCGTAAAACGTTACCCAGTTACGTAGCTTTGGCAGGCGATAAGACCAATCCATGCCGGAACGCCGGTCACCAGGATCTTCAGAGCTGCCTGGCAATGCGCTTCCCGATGTGAATATGCTGTGTGCCAAGACTCCCAGGGTCAAGGGGATGCCAGGGCCACCTTGGATCCCCGTTCGAGAAAAACCAAATTCGAAATTTCGCGTCGGTTTGAAACTGAACCTCTGCCCATTGATATACGGTTGGGGCTGATATTCCACGGCGAAGCTTCCGGACGTCGCGAAATCAGGGCCGCCAGTAAAATGCTGCCCAGCCAATTGTCCGAAGAACATTTCCAAACGCAGTGGGCCCAAAAGCCGGGAAACCCACGGAATCGTCCATGGGCTAACGCGATTCAATCGAATCATGTCGATAGGCGCGGCGTTGTCGCTCCACATCATCGACCCGCCCTCTCCCGGTCCCCAGTCGAGACTTTGCCGTCCAAAACTTAGTTGCCAGTTGGACAGCGTCAGTCCCACATAAGCCTCTAGAACTTGGACCTGCTGGACGGACGACCTCCCCGTGTCTGGCGGAGGACTTGGCAACTGGTCCGCGACTGCGATAAATTCGCGCGCGGAAAGCGGTAGCGCCGGTACAGAAGGGGCGGTCTGCAACTCGCCTCGAAAATAACCCGACCACGGTCCGGCGGTTGCGTAAAACGAAAAACCGGTAGAACTACTCCAGCCTTGGCCATAAGGTCGTCCGAAATTGTTAACTTGCGTTTGCGCGAAGTGGTAGCCGTCCTCAAGCGGCGTGCCCGATATGTGCCCGACATTCGTATAAACCGACTCAAGACGGGCTTGAGGTTCCGTCAGATCAGGGTTTAACTCGGGAAGAAATTCGGTTTCCAGTTGGCGATAGATTTCTTCGGCAGGAGAATCGGGAACTATCCGCTCACCCGCCTCGCTGACTAGACGCGCGCACTCGCGACGAGTCCATGGACGCATGGCGGCAAATCCACTGTCGATCAAGCCCATTCCCTCCAACCGATCGACGGCGGGATAAATCCAGCTATCGAGCGGTACGTAAGGCGAGCCAAGATATCCTGGCTGGGGATCAGTGAATAGCCGATGAGCCTTCGCGCTCCAACTCTCCCAGTCGTCTCCGCCCAGCTCAGGATCGTGGTGCCGGCTATAAACCGTAAATGCCGACAGCTCTCCGATTAAAGTTCCAACTAGCACGTCAGAAGGAAAGTGCTGCTTGGACTTAATACGCGAATAGCTGACTAGCCCTGCGGCTCCGTACGCCAGAAGCTTGCTCAGCGGCCCGGGATACTCGTGCGCGATCACGCTGGCGATCGACCAAGCAGCAGCGGCATGCTCGGAAGGAAAGGAAGTTCCATTCTGAAAAAAGCTTCCCGAGCCATCGCCCTGAACCGGCCGGTCACGACGGAAAGAATATTTTGCCGCTTCGGTAATGAGCAGGCTGTTCAGCGCAGCCTCACCGGCCAGAAATCCAGTTTCGCGCCAGTGTGAGTTGTGATTCTTGTAACTGAAGGCCCACATCAAACCGGCCCCGCCGGCCATAGCCGCAATCCCGGCATTTGAAATAGTTGTGTAGTGAGACAGTACCTGAGGATCGCGCGAAAGATGTTTACTGGTGTCGGCGTCCGTGACAAACAATCCCGCACCAAACCCGCTCAGGGGCACAAGCCATACGGTATCCGAGAAACGCAGCTTCTTCGGGCTTGTCCAAATCTCCTTCTGATCGCCGGCAAAATCCTGCATCAGATCAGCTAGCCAGTTAGGCCGCTTGGCGGGGCTCTGCGAGAGTCCGGTTGCGCCTGACGCGGATTTTTGTTGCGCGGTGCCCATTTCGCCTTGCTTCTCACGCGACCCGTCAAGCGACGACGTGCCGCCTTGTTCCTGCGCCGCGCCTGCCGGTTCCAGAATCATTCCCAGTACGATCCCACCCAGAATCAGAGCCTTTCCCGGTCTCCAAATCATGGATGAATGTATGCCACCGCCAAAGCGACGGATGTCGCTAACTGTGCGGCTTGTAACACCGTCGTGAAGTTCGGCCCACCAACCTTTGGTGCCCTTTCCGGTACCACAATCGTGTCTCCGGGGCGCAGCGAAACACTAAGCGGGTCTCCCGAGAACCAACCAGAGTTGTTGTTCTTTGCCGCAACCACCGAACCATCAGCACGTATCACAAAGATTCCTTTTCGATCTGCTAGCGGCGTTAGGCCGCCAGCCTGACTCAGGTACCACCTCGCTGAGCGGCTCCCAGGCAGACTTATAGCTGTCGGATTGAATACCTGGCCAGTCACAAGCACCGTGTTTGGATTTTTGGGGATCACCACCACATCACCATCAAGCATGGGTATGTCGGTAGCAGTGTCCTTCCATTTGCTAATGTCTTTCTGAATGTGAACGACGACCCGTCCGACAGGCTCATGCGTCTGCAGTTCGGTGAGCGTGGCGTCTGTTTGCGAAAGTGCGTTTAGTTTTATGTTCCTCTGATCCGTGTCACCCTCTGGCAAAGTCTTCAATACGGCTTTCTCCGCTCTGATGCGCGAAATCAATTCCATTTGCGATTTCAGTTCAATGTCGCGAACGTCTCGGCGCATCAACACTGCTCCGTAGGGATAGGCATTTTTCGTATATCCCCCTGCTCGCGCCAGAACCGAGCTCAGTCTCTCGCCCGGCTGAATACCGTAGGTCGATGGGTGCACAACTTCACCGCTAACCTTGATTGATGCTCCGATGTCTTTCCAACCGGGGACTTGTCGAATTGCCAGGACGTCACCGGCGCGCAATGGGACGTCTTCCGTTGGATTTCCATTTAGAATAGAAGCCAACGAAACCTGAAGCTGCTGCGCAGGCCCTCCCGCAGCCGCATATCGTGTCAAGTCCGCTGATTCGGTATACGCGCTTCGTTTCAAACCGCCCGCCGCGTGAATGAGGTCGGCCGCATGCATGTTGCCGGTATACGGATAGCGGCCGGGCTTTGCGACCTCTCCCGTAATTTCCACCGTACTTGCATTAACACGGTACGCGTTTCGATGAATCAATAAACGGTCGCGCGGCTGCAACGGGATGTTATCCACGCCGCTTCCGTTCAGCGCTTCGCGAAGATTGACACTGAAAATTTTTGAACTTCCATCCGGATTGATCCGGAAAAGTTGCGCCGTGTCCACCGAGGCATTGGGCGTCAATCCTCCAGCCAGAAATATTGCGTCGCGCAGCGATGCCTGTCCCGAGGTCTTGTAAGTTCCTGGACGGCGTACCTCGCCCCCCACCGATACCGTAGGAGCCGGCTCAAAATCAAATCTACTGAACACTCGTACCGTGTCCAGCGGCTGCAAGGCCGGTGCCGAAGCAGGATCTTTCAACGCCGCCGCAAGGTCAAAACTCACTACATTGGGCCGGAAGTCCGGCGCGCTCAATCGGATGATTTCTCCATAGTGTGCAGATGGTTCGGGCAACAGATCTTTGTACGAGGCGATGATGTCCGTTAACTTTATTCCGTCATGGTATGAGTATTTGCCGGGACGCAGTACGTGTCCCTGCAAATAAATCGTGTCTTGATTGTAGGGCGCGATGGGGAAGATGTGGATTTCGTCGCCATCCTTAATCTTGAAGGAGGTAACTTGTTCCATTCCGCTCCCCGTGTCTGAAGACAGATCCAGACTGAGCATGGAGCGCTTTTCATGCGCCTCCAACCGCTGTACCTCCACGTGCTTCAAGGTCGCTGCAGGCAGAATGCCGCCGGATAAATCCAAAACGTCCGCAAGTGTTTTTTCATCATGCAGTTCATAGATGGCCGGTCGACGAACCATTCCGGTGACCGTAACCTGCGGGCCGAGTGGCGATACCATAAGCGTGTCGCCGTTCTCGAGTTTCTTCGCATCTGGGGCCACACCGTTAAGTAAAAGATCGTATGCGTCCACATCTTCAACGAGTTGCCGGCCACGATAATGCTTCAGGTTTCGGAGTGTTCCACGGCTCGTCACGCCTCCCGCGGCGACCAATGCGTTAATGGGCGTGGATAGTGAGCTGATGTCATACGCGCCGGGCTCATTTACTTCTCCAACCACATACACACGAACCGTGCGCAAGCGAGAGACGGATACCTCCGCTGACGTGTCACGATATTGCGTCGCCACTGTTCGCTGCACTATTTGCTGAACTTCTTCGAGTGTTCGCCCGCTCACCAGCACCGGTCCAGCTTCAGGCAGTGCAACGCGGCCTTCGCGGTCTACGACGCGCATCAGTCGGCTGGAAACACCGCCCCACAGGTCGATAGCCAAGCTGTCTCCTGGCCCAACAACGTAGTCAGGACCTACCGGCAGGTCCATCGGCACCGAGCGCAAATTCCGCAAACCGTCGCGGAATACTTGAGCTCCAAACCGCTCCGGACTGCCTGTCCGCGAAGGTGCCTGAACATATAAGTCATATAAAGACGGAATGTCCGCATAGGGGGTTGGCCGATGCACTACTTCGGTTGGCTTCAACTCTTTCCGGGTAAGTGATCTTGATGGTAAATATCCGCCGCTTAAGCTGATAGCGTTCGCACCCTCGAGTCGGTTACCGGTGCGTGCAGCAACGTCTTGCAACGGATCTGTATTTTGCAGTCCTTGCAGCCCCTCGGCGCGGCTTTGGTAAAGCGCAGCTACCTCCTCGAGTTGATCGCTGCTGGGACCACCTCCACCACCGCTCACCAGCGAATCGGAACCCATGCGCATCCTGGCGGGTGTCATCAGGTCTGGAAGCCCGTCGTTCGCAGAAGCGGCCGCCCTGGGCAGAGTTAAACTAAGGTCGGCCCCTCCTGACTGAGCTCGCATCAGGGGAAGCGTGGGACTGGTTTCATTCGAAGGAGTTCCCTGATCCGGTGGGCTGAGCCGGTCATTTCGTGGATAAGCACTGTCTGGCGTGCTCGTGCCCTGATTACCCTGCTGACGACTCGTCTGATAATCATTGCAAGCGCCGTCTGGCTGGTTCTCGTCATAATCTTCGGCGCGGCACGTTGCCTGGTTCCGACCAGCTTTCGCTTGCATCTGGAACGCTTGTTGCTCTTCCTGCGCTTCGACCTGCTCAATCCTTTTGGCTCGTTGCTTGAGAACAAATTCCTGCTGCTTTCCCATTTCGGACTCAGGATTTATGGTGGGCAGCAGATACCCATATTTCTGCACCAGACGCGTCGCAATCGAGCGAAACTTCACATCGCTCGCAAGTCGTTCGTAAATAGCCGTGTCGGTTAAATCGTCGTCTGCAATCACTTGTCCGTTATCGCTAGCCTCTTTGGCAATCCAGCGCTTTAGTTCGACTAACAATCCGACATCTTGCAGCAGAATTACTTTCAGCTGCGCGACCGAGGCTGCTACACGGTCGAAGTTATCCTTAGAGAGCTCCGAAGTTTCTAAAGGGCGGTTTAGTGGAGAGTCTTCACGGACCGGCCGCTGCCTCTCCCTCTCCTGCGCACGCGCGCAAACGCAGACGAACATGCACGCAACTAAGACAAAGCTGGAAGCGAGCCCTTTCATAATCATGACTTGTCCTCTAATTTGATCGCTCCCCGCCACAGACTGACTGGCAATTCGATTAGTGTTTTTCACTGCTCCTTTGCACCTGAGTCTGAGAAATCGGTCCAAGCTCAACGCGCCCGGCCTGCTGCCCGATTCAATTCGCGCGCTCAGAGCCGGAGGCACCCTCTAGGATGCGCCTTGCTGCATTGAGGATTCCTTCTTCAGAAGATTCGATCTCGCTGGAGTGAATATCAAACGTAGCCCAATAAAACACTGATCGATTTCTTTGAAAGGCTACGGCAAGAATCCGGACTTCCGGATGCTTGTGAAGAATAGTGTCGCACAGAACCGGGCGCTTTCCCGATTCATCCATGGAGATCACAACCAAGTCAGGCGAATTCTTGGCCACTTCAGCGGGAATTTCGGCGTCATCCACGACTTCTCCAACGATTTCCATGTCTGGCTGATCCGTAAGGGTGGTCAGAATGAGTTCCCGCATGAGTCTCGGCTGATTCGCCACCAGGATACGGATTGCTCGGTTCATGATTCTCTCCTACTTTTTTCCCCGAACAGTGTCAGCTCCCGTACCTGAAAATTGGAGTACCAAAAGCAGACTACACTAGGACTAAGAACGGACTAGCCGGTGGAACTAAAAAAGGACTACTGCAAAAAGCGTTCGAAAATTTCTCAAAGCAAATCGTGCCGACTGTGGAAAGCAGACGGATAATTTCGCTTGAGATTGTGGAGGACAGATTGAAATCGGGGCGGGCTGAACCGTTGAAGACCCTCAGTGTAGACGATCGAGTTTCATCGTCGAGGCGTCGCGGACCGAGCCGGCGAGGATGATACGCGAAACGACGAATCATTGGCTCTAGCGATCATAATTCTTCCGTAGCGTGGCTTTCAGATGCTCGGCGGCAAAATCCGGGTCCTTGCGGAGAAGGCGATAATGGTTTCGTCGTGAAGCAGCTCGTACTCCCTGCCGCGCATCAGCGTAGTACATCAACGTGGCGCTCGCATCCGGATACGTGATCGAAATTTCCCCTGTGTGTGGTTACCGGAAGTGAAGACTCCCAAGGGGTGGCATTGAGGAATTCCAAACGCTTAGAATGGCAGGCAAAGCATGAAACGACTGCCTCTTGCGTTGGTTTGTCTTCTTTCATCGGCGATGGCGCATGCGCAGATGAATATTTCGGGAAATCCGAAAAGCCTGGGCGTTGCAAACGCCGGCAGATCCGTCACGTTTGTGCGGTTCAGGCCGAGTAAATATACCACCGACGTCCACAAAGCAGTCGGCTCCGGCGTCATCGTTAGCGAGACGCAGGACTTCCACCCAAACGGCAGCGGAAACATTTCGGGCATGTTGCGGGGCGATGAGACGATTGCACCCTCGGGAGCGTTCTTTCTGGTTTGCCTCTATTTCGAAGGGATTCAGTTCCGATGCGCGAATCACCTGTTTACCGAATCGGGACTAAACCTGAATACTTCCGTTCCGCTTACGACTAGTCCGGTGGCGGAAACAAACCCCCTCATCTTACAAACCTATCCGTGTGGAGTCACGGTAGTGGCGACGACCTGGACCTGTACACATAACTTCAATGACCAACCAGCCCTAGTCAATGTATTCGATTTCTCGACTAGGGTGATGGTTCCCGATACCATCACCTCTTCAGGCTGGAGCGTCCCAACGACCAAGTTCCTTTTCGCGCAGACCGATACGACCATTCCTAGCCATACCGGGAACGGAACGATCGCCACAAGTCAGCCCAATGTAGTTCTGCAGAATCCCACTGGCGGGCAGTCCATAAGCCCAAGTCCGGAAATGAGCGGTTCAGTCGCCCTAAGGGGGGACACGAGTTGCAAGAATCTTAGTGGTGTCCGTTGCGTCGATTCGAAGAATTCGGCTGGTTGGGCTGGAAGCGACGTTGGGGCATGGGTGAATGCTGCACTCGCTGACACGTCGAGCGGTGGGACGGTACAGATTGCGCCGGGCTCGTATTCCCTATCTACACAAATCGTCCTAACCAGCAACAGCAGTGTGGAATGCTCGCCCAACACGAGCACATTGACCGCCAGCGCCTCCCTTAACTCATCGCCGATTCTGGCGAGCGGAATCAACCATTTTCGCATCGCCGGCTGTTCGATCGACGGCAATCGCTCCGGCAACAGTAACCAGTTCAAGTTGATTACGGTCTCCGGCTCGTCCTATGGCGAAATCGTTGGGAACCGCTTCCAGAATAATCAAGGTGGCGGAATCTACCTAACCTCCGGCAACTCGCACATCCTCATCCGCGACAATGATGTCGGGAACTATGGTCAGGTACTTCCGGCATCGATCGGCAACGAAGGCATTGCCCTCCAACCTACGGTTGGTGGTCTTGGAAATTCTCAAGTTGAAGTCGCCCGCAACCGCGTCCACGATGGCAACCTCGGCATCGCGGTCTATACCAGCAACCTGTCGCCGAATATTTCGGCTGACATATTGATTGCGCGCAACCGCGTATACAGCATAGCGAATGACGGCATTCTTATCTTTTCAAGCAACGGAACCGGCGCCAAGCTAAAGGGTCTCCGCATCGAATCGAATGAGACATACTGCAATGGATGGCCGGCTAATGGGACTGGATTTAGCTCGAATTGCACGGCGGGATTGCTACAGACGGGCAGCACCGCATCCAGTAGCGGAGTTGGCATCGACCTGAATGGTGACGCCCTGATTGACCAGCCTCTCGTCATCGGTAACCACTCTCATGACAACTTCTTCGAGGGTATCGACGCGATGGCCCAGTCCTTTACGACCGTCAACTGCACTAATGCAGTGAACTCGGTCTGTACGGCGACAGCTGGCGACCCGTTCGATACGTCATGGTCGGTCAACCAAGTTGTGAGCATTAACGGAACGAATCACACGCTTTTAAGCGTCACCAGTACCACGCAATTGACCTTGACCAGCAACACCGGCGCGTTTACCGGTATGCAACTTGCTGCACCTAACTACATGCGCGGAATGCTGGTTGGGAATGTGGGGTATAACAATGGGAGCGGCAATTCAGGAACGTCCGGGTCTGGCTTCTCCGACTCAGCCATTGGGAACGCCTGGATTGGGAACGTTTCGTACAACAATATGGCGTACGGCTTCATCGATCAATGGTCCTCTTGCGTCACGCATTCCGGAGATAAGGCTTACAACAACAGTCGGCGCGGAGCTCCAGGGGGAAATACCGGCTTTCTCTCGCAAGATGCGAGCAATGCTTCGTATCTCAACATCACGGCCTACGACTCGCAGGCCTCGCCGACACAGACGATTGACGTATTCCTCTCGGGTTTCTCGACAAATAACTATGTCGAATCAACGAACATCGCCAGCGCACGCGTCTCGAACTCGGGGACGAACAACAGCTTCCGAATCGGCAAGACGTTCGATGCGGGTGCGCCATGCTTGGCGGGCACAGGCTCCGCTGGAACCTCTTGCCTCCAGGGCAACGGCCCCGGACAACCCAGCTTACGCCCCGTTCCATAACGACGTGCAGCAAGCCATCGTGGCGCTGCACAGACCATCTGCATTCGATTCTCCGGAATCCCAGGGCGTGTTCTCCGCAGTCGCGCTCGTCAATGCGCTGTATCCGGGCCGCATTGCAGGTGTCTCTCATTCGTAACAACGCAAATTACAATCGCGGCCCGCGGGCGGGTGTACACTTTCCTCGTAGTCCGCGGGAGGTAGCCAATGACCCGCCATTCGTTTTTCTTCGTTTTCCGCGCCTTTGCGATCAGGGGTCTTTTCGCGGCAATCGTACTCGGGGGCGTATTCGGCTCTCCGGCCGTTACTAAGGCGCAGCGTGGTGCTGTCATGAGGTCGCAGTCTCACGGACAGCGATTCCTGTCACCCGGAGCCATCGCGGGGCCGGCCGCACCGCTTCGCAAGAGCCCTCATCTCACCTACCTGCCGGCCGCGCGGCAGCCGTTGCCCGTCATGCGTCGCAGTCCCCAGCTGCAGCGCCAGACGCATTTTATTTCGACAAAGAACCGTCATTTTCCGCGCCAAGCGTTTCGCTTCACTCCGAGATCCCGTGTTCCCTCGGACGGCTTCTTTCCGTTTGCCTTTGGTGATTGGCCCTGGTGGGGTGGGGATTCGGACCCGGAAAGCCAATGCAGTTCCTACGACGCAAACGGGAACTGCTATGACGCGCAGGATTCCAGCGGTGGCGCGCTCGAATCAGCTGATGATCAGCAGCGACCCATGATCATCGTCTATCTCCGCGACGGCTCCGGTTACGGAGCGTTGGATTATTGGGTCACCAACGCAATGCTCCACATCGCCACGACCTACGGAGCGCAAAAAGCCTTCCCCATGGAACAAGTGGATCTCGAACGCACCGGCAGGGAAAACGCGCAGCGCGGCGTCAACTTCACGTTTTACACCTATCCGATGATTTCTGATCCCGGACCGGTGCTTGCGCCGGACTCGTATGCTCCTGCATGCACTGCCGTCTCTTCACGCGCTTCCCAGACTCAATCAGCTTTGCCAGTGAATGGTACAGATTTGTTCGGCGCGTCGGGAAACGCATCGGAAAAAGGGCTTGTCATCAGTTCTGTCCGAGCTGGCTCGCCCGCGGCCCAAGCCGGGCTTCAGGCTGGTGACGTCGTGGTGCGGGCGGATTGCCGGCCCATCCGCAATGCACAGGACATAGACTCCGCCTTCGCGGGTTCAAACGGTACGATCTGGGTTTCTTATCTGATCCAGGGCGCATGGATGACCGACAAAAAGATCGCTCGCTAAACTGGCACGCAGCGACCGTTCTTTAGACAGTCTTGTCCTTTGAATTGCAGATCCCTTCCAGATTGCACACCGTGCACTTTGGCTTCCGCGCGATGCACACCCGCCTGCCGTGCCAAATCAACTGGTGCGAGAACTGAATCCATTTGTCTTGCGGAATGACCTTCATCAGATCTTGTTCAATCTTCTTCGGTTCCTGATTTTTCGTAAGTTCCAGCCGGTTCGACAAACGCTGCACGTGCGTATCCACCACCACACCGCTGGCGATTCCGTAAGCAGTTCCTAAAACGACGTTGCCCGTCTTTCGCGCGACGCCCGGCAGGGTGAGAATCTCTTCCATCGTGCGCGGCACTTCGCCGCCGAATTTTTCTACCACCGCTTTGCTGGCCCCCATCACGGATTTCGTCTTGTTGCGAAAAAATCCCGTGGGTCGAATCTCCTGTTCCAGCTCCGCCGGATTCGCATACGCGAACGCCTGCGCATTCGGATATTTCTTGTACAGCGTTTCCGTAACCTGGTTCACCCGCACATCCGTGCACTGCGCGGAAAGAATCGTCGAAATCAGCAGTTCGAACGGACTGGCATGCCTTAGCTCGCAGGTCGCGTCGGGATAAGCCTCGTCCAGTTTTTGCAGAATGGCTGCAACCCGCTTTGGATTCGTTGGATTAGCCGTTCCGCCCCGAACTTTGTCGGACTTCTCGCCCGCTTTCGCAGTTCGTTTTGATGTGCTCTTCTTGATTGCGGCTTTTTTCTTCTTTGCGTTGGCCATGTGCAAAAGCTACAGCATTCCCGGCAAGACGTCCAACAGCCGGCGAAAAGCCTTGCCGCGATGGCTGTGCAGATTCTTTTCGTGGCCAGAGAGTTCGGCAAAAGTCTTGCCGAGGGGAGGGAAGTAAAAGACTGGGTCATATCCAAATCCGCCCGTGCCACGCCGCGTTTGCAGAATTTCGCCATCCACCCGGTTTGTGATTACCGCCAGCATCCTCCCTCGCCGTGCCACAGCTAACACGCAAACAAAATAGGCGCTGCGCTCGTCGCCTGTCTTGCCGCCCAATGCCTCGAGCAATCTTGCGATATTCTCCGCACCTGTTGTGCCTTCTCCCGCATAGCGCGCGGACCGCACGCCCGGCTCACCGCCCAGCGACGCAACAACCAGCCCCGAATCGTCTGCGCAAACGGCTTGGTCTGTAATCGTCGCGGCGTTTAGCGCTTTCCCCACGGCGTTTTCGGCGAAGGTTGGAGCATCTTCCGGGAACGGTTTCAGTTCAGAAAAACCTGGAAGTAGTTCCAGCGTGAGCCCTGCTGCCGCGACATTCGCAATCGCCACAAATTCTTTCAGCTTGCCGGAATTGGAAGACGCGAGGTAAAGACTTTTCGCAAGAGTCATTGCGTCAAGATGCCGGCGGTCAACGTCCGCGCGCCGTGAATTTCGCGGGCAAAATCGCCCGTTGCGCTTCCGAAAGCCGGCGAATCCCCGCGGCCGCCAACGCCAGCAGGTCTTGCATTTCGCTTCCGGAAAACGGGCGTCCTTCTGCCGTTGCCTGAATCTCAACGAAGTGGCCGTCGCCGGTCATCACCACGTTCATGTCCACTTCCGCGCGGGAATCTTCTTCGTACGCCAGGTCGAGCAGAGCACGATCGTCCACAATGCCAACACTGGTGGCCGCAACCGTATCAATCAGCGGCGAACTCTTTAGAATGCCCGCCACCACCATGCGTTCCATCGCCAAAGCCAGCGCGACAAACGCTCCCGTGATGGACGCCGTACGAGTGCCACCGTCGGCTTCGATCACGTCGCAGTCGAGCCACACCGTGCGCTCGCCGAGCGCCTCCTGATCGGTTATGGCGCGCAGTGAACGGCCAATCAATCTTTGAATTTCTTGCGTTCGCCCGGATTGCTTCCCGCGCGCTGCTTCCCGGGCCGTGCGTTCTTCTGTTGCGCGCGGCAGCATGCCGTATTCGCTGGTGACCCAGCCTTTACCCGCGCCTTTCAGGAATCCGGGTACGCCGTCGTCTACCGTCGCGGTGCAGATGACGCGTGTCTTGCCCAACTCGATCAGCACACTGCCTTCTGCCGTTGAAATAAAATCCGGAGTGATTTTAAGCGGCCGGATTTGATCCGCGCTGCGCCCGTCTGCTCGCACTTGATCCCCTGTTTTTCGGCCCTCGAGCCTGTTCCTCAAACCAAAAAAAAGCTGCGCCAGTGTGACCCGCGTCGCCTCAAGTGTCAACGTCGCGGTTCTTTGCTTTTCGCCGCCGCGGCTGCGGCCGGCGAAAAGGGCGCAGCAGTGCCGGCTGCAGGCGGT
>JGI1027J12803_100179589_pt1 | contig 24192 bp, 17 predicted proteins | sample IowNatreferecore_FD_12803 | JGI IMG/M metagenome (IMG submission 12803) | reverse complement strand
GGGCGACGGGTCTCGCTATAGCGACGGATCAGCGAGGCGTCAGAGGCCTCGAGATAAACCAGATTAACGGCCAGCTCGTAGCTTTTCAGCTGCTCGAAAACCTTTGGGAACTTTTCAAGCTGAGAGCCCTCACGCACGTCGATGACAATCGCTGCGCGGTCGATCTGCGCTCCTGCGCGGCTGCAAAGCTCGGCGAATTTGAGAACGAGTTCCAGGGGCAGGTTGTCGACACAAAAATATCCCATGTCCTCAAACGCTTTGAGGACGGTGCCTTTTCCAGAACCACTTAGACCGGTGATGATAACAAAAGGTGTGTTCTTGCTGCCCTTCGCAATTTCTTTCATTGCGCGTCTAGCTCAGAACGGAGGTGGGGCTGATGCGCTGGTCGTTTTAAGGTTCGATGAGTCCGAAGTTGCCATCCCTGCGCCGATAGACCACGTTCACTCGTTCGGACTCGGCATTGCGAAAGACGATAAATTCATTCTTGGAGCTGCTGACTTCTTGAACTGCCTCTTCGACCGTCATGGGTTTGGCGGCGAAGGATTTTGTTTTGATGACACGGGGGGCCTCGGTAGGTCCTGAGGAAGGTTCTCCTGCAGCCGGGATCTCTGCAGACAAGGCATTCGCTGGTTTTCTTTTCTTGGCGATTTTCTTACCCTTGTGCTTCAGTGCCTGGCGCTCAATCTTTTCCAGAACCGAGTCAATTGAGGTGTACATGTCATGAGTTTCTTCGAGACCATTGATCTTGAAGGTTCTTGACTTCAAATTGATTTCAGCTGTGTGGCGATATTTTTCAACCGTCAGAATAGCGTGAACTTCTATCGCTTCACCCAAAATTTTCCGGATTTTTGATAGATGATCTTCGGTAAATTTCCGAATAGCGGGCGTGATCTCAATTTGCCGCCCAGTGTACTCGACCTGCATATAGCCTCCGCTGGAAATTGCAATTATCGCGATTCGGTTTCTCAGCTGCTCCCAGCAAATTCTCCGAAGGCGCTTTGATGAGGTTTAAGAGTTGGGGCGATTGGGGGTGGAAAGCTCAGGATTCCTAATTTTGGTTCTCCTCTGATGGGTACTCGGAATTTTTAAGTCTTCACGATATTTCGCAACGGTTCTCCGGGTGACCATGATTCCCTCATCATTCAGCATTTTGGTCAGCTGTTCATCAGTAAGAGGTTTCGAAGGATCTTCCTCATCAATGAGTTTTTTTACTTTACGTTTGGCGATGATCAAGGGGGTTCCGCTCCCGGCGGGTCCTTGAACAGCCTCCGAGAAGAAATAGCGAAGTTCAAAAACGCCTTGGGGCGTATGGGAATATTTGTTGGCCACGGCCCGGCTGACGGTCGAAGGATGGACCCCCACTTCCTCAGCCACGTCCTTGATCATCATAGGACGCAAGTGATCAATTCCATGATCCAGGAATTCGATCTGGCGGCGCACGATAGCTTCACAAACCCTGACGATGGTCTGTTTCCGCTGTTCGATATTCTTGATGAACTGAAGCGCTGAGGAATACCTCTCCTTCACGTATTCACGGACATCCTTCGACGAGCCATCCTGTTCAATGAGCTTCTTGTAGGTGGGATTCAATCGTAGTTGGGGAATATCGTCTTCATTAATCGTCACCGTGTAACCTTCTTCTGTTTTGACGATGAACACATCCGGTTCCACCAGTCGGGTCTCAACTTTGTTGTAGCGCTGACCCGGTCTAGGATCCAGCCTCTTAATGACTTCGATTTGAGCCAGAACGAGGTTGAGTGGCCTTCCCAGAGAGCGTGCGATCTCCTGATAATGCTTGTTCTGAAGCTGCTTGAGATGGTTTTGGACGATTTGGGCAGCAATGGAATTTTCTTCTCCCAGATGCTTCAGCTGAATCAGCAGACACTCTCCAAGGTCCCTGGCGCCAACTCCAGCCGGGTCGAACGTCTGCAGAACCTTCAGACCTTCCGCCACCTCGTCCGAACCATGTCCGCCTGTGGTGGCGATCTCGTCGAGAGTGGCTGTCAAATAGCCGTCTTCATTCAGATTACCGATAATGGAAAGTATGGCATTAGAGATGTTTTGCGGCACAAGTGAGAGATTGAGCTGCCACTGCAAATGATCATAGAGTGTTGAAGGTTTGGCCAGAAAGTTTTCGAATGCCGGCTTTTCGATAATCTCACTGGGCATCTGAGTCCGGTAACCAGGATCCAGATAGTCATCGAAGAAACTTCCGTAATCAATCTGTTCAAATGGATCTGTCTTTTCACCATTGGTAGCCGGCCCAATCTCGATAATCTCCTTGTCGGCCGGCTCGGCAAGGCGTTCTTCCTTCGCGGGAGCTTCTTCAAGAGTCGGGGTGACTTCAGGATCCTCTTCCAAAACAGGATTCTCCATGAGCTCTTGGGAAATCATTTCGGAAAGCTCCAGCTTGTTGAGCGCCAGAACGCTGACCATCTGCACTAGGCCGGGGGTCAGTATCTGTTTCTGGGCTAGTCGTACATTTAATTTCTGCTCAAGGAAAGCCATGATTCCCTATTCCAACCGAAAACTTTCACCTAAATAAAGCTTCTTAACTTCTCCATCCGAGGCAAGCTCGCTGGGTGCGCCCGTCCGGAATATCCTTCCTTCATGAATAATGTAAGCCTTATCGGTAACCCTTAACGTTTCTCTGACATTGTGGTCGGTAATCAACACTCCAATTTGCTTTGATTTGAGGTGATTAATGATCCGTTGAATGTCAAGAACCGCAAGGGGATCGATCCCCGCGAAAGGCTCATCGAGCAAAATGAAGGAAGGAGAAATAACGAGCGAGCGGGCAATCTCAACTCGACGTCGTTCCCCACCCGACAACATATAACCCTGGTTCCTTCGCACATGGCTCAATCCCAATTCTTCGACCAGCTCATCCAGCCGGTCTCTTCTCTTCTTTCCGTTGAGAGGCAAGGTTTCGAGAATAGCCATAATATTCTCTTCAACCGTCAGCTTCCTAAACACGGAAGGTTCCTGGGGAAGATAGCTGATACCGTTCCTTGCTCTCAGGAACATGGGGAGACTGGAAATCTCCCTCCCATCCAGGAAAACCTGGCCCCCGTCCGGAGGGGTGAGACCGACAATGATGTAAAAGGTAGTGGTTTTGCCGGCCCCGTTCGGACCTAACAGGCCGACGACTTCTCCTTGATTGATTTCAAGACTGACTTCATTTACGACCCGGCGCCCCTTGAAGGACTTCACTAGGTTTACCGTTTTCAAGATCTGCATTTCTTGCTTATCTTGCCACGATCCGCCTCGTGATTGTTCGCGTCTCTGGGTCGCCTTCGACCGAGATGCTACCATCATTCAGATTCATTGTCAACCGAGCCCCGGTCGTTGAACCCCGCTCAGAGTCAAGGACTCTGGGCGGTCCGCCAATCAGGAGCAGTCTCCCCTCATCGCGAAAATATTCAGCAGAATCTGAGAAGGAAGTTCTACCCGGTTGGCGAACCTTCACCTCTCCACTCGCCAGCAATCGCCGCACTGCGGTCTGTTTCTCTTTTGTCTCCAGGAAAATTTCAAGCCGTTTCGAGTTCAAAACACCCATCGAACTCTTCGCGCTGACGTCCTGTTCGTAGACCGCTTTTTGCAGGGAGTCCTCATACACCATTCTTTGAGCCTGGATAGCGACAGGTTCGCGCTCCTGCTCAGATTTTCCACTGTTCCGCTTTTGCAGATAGAAGAGACTATGCACATGCTCTTCGGCGACTAATCTCCGCTCAGAACGGTACAAGTAAATAGTATCAGCTCCGATCACTTGGTCTTTTTGCCACAACTTGGCCTTGTTCCAGTATTTTGCGACACCGGTAGTGGTTTCCGTTTCCATGAATTCTGAAGAAGCATAGACTGGAGAACCAGGCTCGAATACTGCCGTCTTTGCCTGGGAGTCTTGGTTATAGGAGACGGACCGGACATTCCCAGCGGCTTTAAAGAGATTTTGCAGCTGATGTAGTTCGATCGTATGTGCCGTGGTTTTTGAGCTGGCGTCGCTGACCTCCGGGCGACCTTCCAGACGTATGATTTTGTCTTGAGCAAAATATCGAGCCTCTTCGGAGCTGGCCTGGCGGCCTTCCTCTTGATATTGGAAATTGCCAAATTGGTGGAATTGGCTGACCTGATGAGTCTGTTTGTCCATCAGTGCGACGAGGTGGTCGCTGGAAGTTCTCTTGACCGGTCCTGCCGCCGGAATCACGTTCACTTTCACATCGCGATCAGCGAGGCACTTCTCTATCTTGTTAGAAGCCACTTCGAAAGTCACGACCAGATCGAGTGCCGAGAGGATTCTCTTGTCATCGGCAGGTTGAGACGGAAGATCCTCCAACACGCTGGGGCCTCTGGCCTCCATACGCGAAACAAGTCTTTGTCCCGGACCAAAAAAGGCCACAATTTCCGGGGATCGGATGACCTTATCGCCAGGTCCAGGACCTGAATCGGGGTCAGACATCGTATTTCCTGTCCCGGCAATCTTATCGGTTAAAACGGCGACAACGTTTCCTGCTGCTGTGAGGGTGTCGATTGAATCACTATCCGGTTTCATGGTGATCTCTAACCGATCAGCGGAGAGATTACGCTTGACTTGTTCATTGAGTGACCGGGATCGCACCTCCCCTTCAGCGATGACTTTGTTTAGCCAGCGTCCTCCTGTCCTGAACAGGTAGGTTGCCCTGTCGGCGTCGACCTCCAGCATGGATTTTGGGTCGCGCGAGAGCGACTGCACATGTCCGGCGGCATTGATCCGAGTCAAACTTGAGTCGCTGGAATCGAGAAACGCCTCAGCTTTGTCGGCCCTAGTTTCGTTATCGAGTTTTCGAATCCAGACTCCAGATTGCATTTGAACCACGTTGGACGTTTTGAAGTAAGTCAAGCTCCCCGTTCTAAACTGAACCTGAGAATCACTGCTGCCCTCGGGCTCAACGAACATCTCAACTTGAGAATGGAGCTGCAGTGTTCCTCCCGTGGAGTTATAGGTGAGGCCTTGACTCCTGCCATGGAGGCGGCCTCTAACGAAATTGACTTCTTCGTCAGTTTGCGCGATCCCGGTTTTCTGCAAGTACTTAATTCGGTCTACCTTAACCTGGGTCCGAATCCCTGATCCGCCCGAGCTGTCAGTCTGATTTCGGCTCAGGACCTTGTTCAAAGGCCCAAGTTCGATAACAACGTTATCGAAGAAAAGGATTTCATCAGCAGTCTGGTTGTATTCACAACGATCGCTGGTGATGGTGTCAAAGCGGTCTCCCTCTCTCCCGTAGACCTTCACCGTAACGTACTCCAGCAAAATCTTATTGTCTTTGAGTCCCAGCTTCGATTTGGCCTTAAATTCAAAAGTAGTCTTACCATGATCAGCCTGAGCAAAGGAAAAGCCTTGAGTCGAGTCCGAGATGTTTTCAGGCAACAACCTGGTCGTTTCCTTTTCACGATGATGCGGTGAATTTGATCGCTTGTAGTAACTGAACGATGCTGCCGTGACAACAATGATCAAAATCGTCATCGGTAACGTGCGGCCAAAGCTTAGATACTTTTTTTCCACCAGCGCTCGAGATTAATGAACCAGAATATCTTTGATAACCAGTTGCGGGCTTTTCATGGTTTGAAAAGTGTTTTGGGAAAGCGAGAATGCGAGGGACACTCTTCCGCTTGACTCTCGAATCCTTTGCTGGTAGTGCCCCATGTTCCATCCGATCGCGTCCAATGCTTTGCCATCCTGCTCAACGCGGAATTTGAGATGCTTTTCCTTCAATAGTCGGGGCTCAGCAATAATGCCTAGGTTTCGCGCCACAAAGACCGGCTGCGGGTTTGCAGCCCCAAAGGGAGAAAGCCTTTGGATCTGCTCAAAAGAATCCTGCTCTATATCCAGGAGACAAAGTTCTGCGTCGATTTCAAGATGGGGTTCGAGGTCCTCTTCTTTCATAGTCAGCGCGGCAAATTCGTTCAGGCGTGCGCACAGTTCGGGGATAGCGTGAGTCGCCAACTGGAATCCAACCGCCTGTGCGTGCCCACCAAACCGATCAAACAGAGCGCTGCAACTCTCTAATGCATTCAACAGATGAAAGCCCTTGGTGCTTCGGCCGGAACCGTAGGCCACTCCGTTTTCTCTGGACAGAACCAAAGTTGGACGGCCGAACCTTTCGGCCAGTTTGCTCGCGGCGATTCCAATGATTCCTCGATGCCAGTTCTCTCCGTCGACCACGATAACTCTCCGGGAAGTCAGCGCGGGTTCGGCATCTAATTTAGAACCAATGTCCTTAAGAATCAGATCTTCAATCTGCTGTCGCTCTCTATTCAAGCGATCTAATTCCACAGCAAGCATTTTGGCCTTCTGGATGTCATTCGACGTGAACAGTTCGACGGCTTGTTCAGCACCTCCCATCCTTCCGACGGCATTGATGCGGGGAGCGAGTCGAAACCCGACATCTGCGGAGGTGATCTCCTTGCCTTCCAAGCCCGAGACTTCGATTAGAGATTTCAATCCCTGATTCATGGGAATCCGCAGTCCTCTCAGCCCAAGCTTGGCGAATACTCTATTTTCTCCGACCAATGGAACCACATCGGCTATCGTACCGATCGCCACGATCTTAAGGAATGACAGGAGAAATCTCTCCTTATTTGTCCTCATGAAGAGCGCCTGAACCAACTTGAAAGCAACTCCGACGCCGCTAAGATTCTTGTCTGGATAGTTACAGCCGGTTCGTCTCGGATTGAGCACGGCCAAAGCTTTGGGAACGTCTCCCTCAGGCAGGTGATGGTCGGTGATGATACAGTCTAAGCCGAGCACTGAAGCGGTTTCAACAACGTCGAAAGCCTTGATACCTGTGTCGACACTGATAATGAGCTTAATTCCTTGCTCCGCAGCCCGTTCGATTACTGCGGATCTCATCCCATAGCCATCCACGAGGCGCCGGGGGATGTGGTAAGTAACGTCGGCACCGAGCATCTCCAAGGCCTTGCGGAGAACAATCACCGCCGTGGTACCGTCTACATCGTAATCACCGTAGATTAGGATTGGCTGTTTGACATGTATCGCCATCAGAATCCGATTGACGGCTGCTTCAACGTCCGACATTAGGAACGGATCCCCCAGATCGTCCAGCGTCGGCTCCAAGAACTTCCGGGCGGAATCAGTTTGGACCAACCCTCGATTAACTAGCAGGGTTGCCAGTACACCTGAGATGTTGAGGGTTCGGGCGAGTTGCTTGATCAGAACCAGATTTGGTTCAGCGATTTTCCATAGCATGCTTCGGCACCTGTCTGCAAACCTGTCTTCGCGCGAGTTCCATTTTCAACTGGAAGTACCAATTATTCAATAACAAAAGCTAGCCAGGAAGGATGGCTGGCCAGCGGAGCAACCTACACTTCAATTTGCATGCGCCGCTCCTTGGTAAACAGAACAGCTTTTTCGGACGAGATTCTCTATGTTAGCGTTCCTGATCATCATTGACTTTGGGCTGCAAATCCGCGCCCCCGGATTGCCTCTTTTTTGTTCAAGCCAAACGCAAGGTTGCTCTAAGAAAATTTGAAATGACACCGATACACTTAACTTAGAACGGTTTGGCCTTGGTAACGTCCCAGAGACTGACCTTCACCGAGGGGTTGTTGCGAGCATCTGCAACGCTCGGTTTCAGCTAATCCTCGAAGAATTTCGGATACGACTGAATAGGAGCAGATTACGATTCCTCAATGATAACTCAGAGTCAGATAAAGGAACTGGAGAAGAAGGTTGAGGAATTATCCATCTTCCATCAGATTGGAAAGGCCCTGACGTCGACGTTGGATTTGCAAGAAGTCCTAACGCTGATCATGGGCAGGATAAGCGAATTGCTTCGACCGAGCACCTGGTCGCTCTTGCTCACCGACGAGAAGAAGCAAGAACTTCATTTTCAAATTGCTATCGGTAAGAATTCGGCCAAGATCAAAGACGTCCGGATTAAGATCGGAATGGGACTGGTGGGCTGGGTGGCGGAGACCGGGCAGGTCGCGATCATTGAAGACGTAGCGGGCGACTCTCGATTTTCGCCTGAGATTGATGGGATTCTTCATCCTTACATAAAGACAATCGTGTGTGTCCCACTGAAAAGCAAAAATCGAACGCTAGGTGTCATTGAACTCATTAACTGTTTTGAAGAGAGGTTTCCGGATGAAGATCTGTCGATGCTGACATCGTTGGCTGACTACGCCGCGATCGCAATAGAGAACGCCATGTACGTTAAGCGCATCCAGGAACTCACCATAACCGATGACTGCACCAATCTGCACAATTCCCGGTACTTCAATTACATGATCGATGCCGAATTGAGTCGGTCCAGACGCTATAATTATGATTTTGCATTGATCTTCTTTGATTTGGATCGTTTTAAACTCGTCAATGACACACACGGACATCTTTGCGGCAGCAGACTGCTAAGAGAAATAGGAGATCTGATCAAACAACACCTCAGAGACATTGACTCCGCGTACCGCTATGGAGGAGACGAATTTATTATTCTGCTTCCGCAGACTTCCAAAGACAGCGCCCTTCTCGTTGCCAAGCGATTATGCAATCTTTTGAATCAAACCTCGATGGAGTTGGATGACGGAGTTCAGGTAAGAATAACGGCGAGCTTTGGTGTTGCCGCCTTTCCCGTGGACGCCACCAGCAAAGTAGAGCTGGTTCGATTGGCCGATCAGGCCATGTATCGAGTTAAGAATCGAACTCGCAATGATGTCGAGGCCATCTGAGCTGCTCGAGCCCCCGCCCGACCCCAAGCAAAGATCAAACACACCATCCGGCATCCCGGTTGGGAAAAAATCAGTATACCAAATGAGTTCTTACGCTGACGTTCGCATCTCAACCTGCCGAAGATGAGAATTTGACAACAGACCCACCCAAATCTAGAATAAATAACTGTTGACCTCGAAGCCGCTCAGAAATATACTGGTTGATTTCAGATCCCCCTAGCTTTCCCCTTTCTTTCCCTTTAGAATAGATGAATGTTGGAAATGATGAGTCATTAGAGTATCAGTCACTGAAGCACATTCTAGCGCACTTCGCAGATTCCCCCTTGGGAGCTCAACTTGTTCGCAAATTGGCTCCCAGCTCAGACCGTTGTGAAATCCAGAAACAATTTAAGCTCGTTAAGGAGTGCCTCCAATTGCTGACGGAGGGCCTTGCCCCCCGATTTCTTGGGTTGTTTGACGCCGCACCCCAGTTTGAAAAGCTGCGCGTAGAAGGTGCGGCCCTTAGTCCCAAGGAGGTTCTGGAAATTTTGGGTCTGCTCGTTTGTTCCGAGTCAATCAAAAATCTGCTCAGACGCTGTGCCACGACTCAACCCAATTTGCTCGAGATTGGAACATCCATTCCAGACCTGCGTGTGTTGACAGCCCAGCTTAGTGGCAAAATCAATGAATCAGGGGAGCTGGAAGACCATGCCAGCCCGGCACTCAAAAGAATTCGAAACGAGATCAGTGTGGTCAGAGGTCGAGTCTGTCGCTCTTTGGAGCAGATCCTAAAACGGGAATCTGAATCCGGGCTTGTGCAAGACGATGTCATCACTATTCGCAACGAACGGTTCGTCATACCCGTCAAATCCGAAAGTCGGAAGGAACTGGCTGGAGTTGTGCACGGCACCAGCTCAAGTGGCTCCACGGTTTTCCTGGAACCCCTCGAAGTTTTGGAGCTCAACAATCAGCTGATCCAATTAAAGGAACGGGCTAATGACGAGATCCAGAGGATCCTTCTCTCACTCAGCGACGCGATCAGAAATAGTCTCCCTGATCTCCAGTCGGCTGTTCGCCTCCTCGGTCTTTTGGATTTTAGTTTCGCGAAGGCCCGATTTTGTCAGAGATATCGGTGCGTCATTCCTGAGGTCAACGAAGGCAACGTCTTGTCGTTAGCAGGCGGACGGCATCCCGTTCTAGAAGATGCACTTCAGGCACAGGGTTCGGCGATTGTTCCGATTTCAATCGACCTCAATGATACTCGAAAAGTGCTGGTGATCAGTGGTCCTAATACTGGAGGAAAAACTATCGTTTTGAAGACGATCGGGCTGCTGACGTTGATGGCGCTTTCTGGTGTTCCGGTGCCGGCCGAGTCTGCCAACATTTGTATCTTTCAACAGGTGTTTACTGATATAGGGGACCATCAGTCGATTTCCGAGAATTTGAGCACCTTTTCGTCCCACCTTCTCAACATTCGCGCCATATTGGGCAAGGTCACAGCCCCTGCACTGGTCTTGCTGGACGAGTTAGGTACAGGCACTGACCCAGCGGAGGGCTCGGCGCTGGGGGTGGCCATTGTGGAAAATCTCCGAAAACGGGGAATCACGACGGTTGTGACGACACACCACAATGGCCTGAAGATGTATGCGTCGAAGACACCCGGGGTTCTCAACGCCAGCGTCGAGTTCGATGAAGCCACGTTGCGTCCGACGTACCGGCTGATTCACGGCGTACCTGGTAATAGCAGTGGCCTCGAGATCGCGCGAAGACTAGGTCTGGAAGAGGAACTGTTAACGCACGCTCAACAGCTAATTTCACGCGAAGAGCGAGACGTTGCCGAGTACTCCAGGCAGCTTAAAGGTGAGATCACGAAAATCTCAACGCTGCGTCAGCAGATTGATGATGAGCGCAAAAACCTTGAGACTCGCCGAACACAACTGGAGCAGACATATGCCGAGCTGGAGAAAACGAAAAGGAGAGAGATTGAGCAGGCCTCCCAGAGAGCTTGGGAGATGTTCCAAAAAGAAGCCAAGAAGGTAATTGACGAGATTCAGGATAAATATGTGGTCGTTCGGGCACGGAGAGAGGCTGAAAAAAAGTTATCACAACTTCACCAGAAGGTGCAGCAACAGCCTTCTCCTCCTGAAGTCATTGCGACCAGTTCCTTAAGTCGCCCTGACGGTGCTTCCGACATGGAATTGCAAGTTGGCTCTCGGGTCTTCTTAAGGAGCCTTGGTCAGGAGGGAATTCTGGTCGCCGCTCTAAAGGACCAGCGGTGGGAGGTTGCTGTGGGCAATCTGAAATGCGTGGTGCTCGGCGCCGAACTTCAACCGCTGGGAAAGCTTCCAGTGTCAGAAACCAAACGGCCAGAGTTGAATCCGTCAGCCTGGATTTCGGTTCAAGTCAATAACTCTGAACCACCGACAAACGAGATTAACCTGCTGGGCTGCACTGTGGACGAGGCGATCAACCAAGCCGACAAATTTCTCGACAGGGCCTTCCTGGCGTCGATTTCTCAAGTCCGTTTGATACACGGATCGGGTATGGGGATTTTGAGAAAGGCCATTGCGGAGTGGCTTTCAGAACAGCCGCACGTTGCTAAGTTTCAGATGGCAGCCCCCAATGAGGGCGGAAAGGGCGTGACAGTCGTTTCCTTGAAAGTTTGACATAGCTGTTGTCGGGGATTTACTTGGCTTATGCGATTTGACAGCGGTTTTGCGGAGCAAGTTAAAGCTTCAGTGGACATTGTTCGGCTGATTTCCGAATATGTTCGACTGCGCAAATCCGGTGCGAACTACATCGGATTGTGCCCCTTTCATAGCGAGAAAACACCCTCCTTCTACGTGCACTCCTCGCGACAGTTTTATCATTGCTTTGGATGTAAAGCAGGCGGCGACGTGTTCCGGTTTGTACAGTCTATGGAACGCATCACTTTTCCAGAAACCTTGAAGCTCCTGGCAGAAAAGTTCGGCATTCCACTGCCGACCTCCGATCTTCGGGGAGAATTAGATCCCGCGGCCAAGGACCGTCTGGCCTTGCTTGAAATCAATCAGAAAGCAACTCAGTTCTTTAGGAATCAGCTTCGGACGAGTGCGGAGGGCAAGCAAGCCCTTGAATACCTGACCTCCCGGGGGATTACTGATGAAACAATCGACCAGTTTGACATCGGATACTCTGCCAGCAGTTCTGATAATCTATTTCGACGCTTAAGCTCGGAGTTCCCGACGGCGCTTTTGCTCAAGAGCGGCCTTGCTCTAGTCAGCGAGTATGATTCGCGGCATTATGATCGCTTCCGCCGGAGAATTATTTTCCCAATCTCGAATGAATCGGGCAAGATCATCGCCTTCGGAGGCAGGATTCTGGGAGAGGGTCAACCTAAGTATCTGAATTCCCCTGAGACGCCTCTCTACTCAAAGGGGCGGACGCTCTATGCCCTCCATCAGGCGCGCGAATTTCTCAGGCAGGAAGGCTTTGTAATCCTAGTTGAAGGTTACATGGACTGCATTGCATTGCACCAGTCTGGGGTAAGGAACGCAGTGGCATCCTGTGGTACCAGCCTCACCGAGCAGCAGGCTAGGCTATTGGCTCGTTTTTCCGATCGAATCGTGGTCAATTTCGACCCTGATTCAGCAGGGGCTGCGGCCACTCTACGATCTCTCAACATTCTCCTCGAAAGTGACTTTTCGATTCGGGTATTGGTCTTGCCAGCCGGGGACGACCCGGATTCATTTGTAAAAGCAAAAGGTGTTGAGGAATATCGACGATTGCTTGAAAAGGCGCTATCCTATTTTGACTATCTGTTGAATCGAGCGCAGGCGCAAAACAATGTCAAGACCGTTGAAGGTAAGGTGTCTGCAGTCAACATGATGCTTCCCTATCTGGCCAAAATCTCCAATCGGATCGAAAGGCTCGAGCGAATTAGCCGCGTCGCTGAAGCCTTCAGTCTGGAAGAATCCGTGATCAGAGAGGAACTTAGACGGGCTCCAAATGACAGTCGAGAGAAGCCGCAAATCCTTCCTGGCCAATTGCGAACGACGCTGAAATCGTCTGAAAAGTTTCTCCTAAAGGCCGTTTTAGAAGCCGGCCCAACTGCGGCGGAAGTTATTGAAAAACTTGCTAGTTCTGCAGATTATATTGGATTGCAGTCTGAAAACATCTTTCGTGAGGTTCTTGCCATCTATCAGAAGGACGGTAAGATTAACTTGAATGTTCTGCAGGAACGGCTGGAGAGTGACATTGACAAGGACTTTGTAAATCAGGCTCTTTTTAGTGAAGTAGATCGGGAAGACGCCCTGCACTGTCTGGAGGGGATCAGGCGGCAAAAAGTAGAACAGGAAATACTTCTGTTGCAGAAGCAGATTCAAGAAGCCGAGGTCTCCCAGAACTATGAACTCCTAGCAAACCTACACTCCAGGAAGTCAGAATTGAAACGAAGCATGGCCAGTTGATACATTCCTGGCATAAACTCGGATTCTTTTGAATCCGTGAGATGGGGCTAAGGAACACTACGATTATGTCAAACATTGATGACAACGATACTCTGGACAATCTGGAACGCAGTTTGACCCTCGGGCTGGATGACAAATACGACGAGGTTAAGCAGCTTATTGATATAGGCAAGGAGAAAGGGTATCTGCTCTATGACGAAGTCAATGATTTGCTGCCTTCAGATGTGACTTCATCAGACGAACTCGATGACATGTTTTCGATTTTCAGATCACAGGGCATTGAGGTCGTCGACGGCGAGCCCAAGGCTGCAGGAGCAGAAAAACTCGGGTACGAGAAAGAATCTGGAGAAGATGTTGAATTGGACTTGACCCCAGGTGCCCTGGACAAGACAAACGATCCGGTTCGGCTTTACTTAAGAGAGATGGGAACCGTTCCGTTGTTGACCCGGGAAGGAGAAGTCGAAATCGCGAAGCGCATCGAGCGCGGGCAAATGAACGTTTTGAAGGCCATGTCGCGTTCGCCTATCGTAATCAAGGAAATTATAAATCTGGGTGGCCAATTGCAGAGAGGCGAACGTGCCATCAATGACGTGATCGTCTTCAGTGACGATGTCTTGACCGATGATAGGGTCGACGACCATCTCAAAGAAACGGTACACGCCATGGAGGAAATTCAGAAACTCTTTAGAAAGCAGAACCAGCTGCTGCAGAAGTTTTTGAGCACTCCCAAGTCTAAAAAAGCCAAGGCCCATCGGAAATTGCGCTTCGCTTTGGCACGGCAGCGCATTCTGGTCTCCCGCGCAGTTCGCAGGCTGGAGTTTTCCCACTCTGAACGCAGCCGCCTTATTGACCAGATTCGTCGTCAACACGAGGTCTACCGGCCGCTTGAAAAAGAGGCGACGCGCCTGGAGAAGAAGCTTGAACACGCGAAAGGTAAGAATGTCAATCTTCTTAAGAAAGATCTGCGCGCTGTTCGGGAAAAAGTAGCCACGATCGAAGAGGAAGCCCAGACGCGCGGCCTGGATCTAAAGCGGACGCTACAGACGATCGATCGTGGTGACGCCGAGGCCAATTATGCCAAGCGAGAATTGGTGGAGGCTAATTTGCGCCTAGTGGTATCCATTGCCAAAAAGTACACCAACCGCGGCCTCCAGTTTCTTGACCTGATCCAGGAAGGGAATATCGGCTTGATGAAGGCAGTCGACAAATTCGAATATCGCCGCGGATATAAGTTTTCTACCTATGCGACGTGGTGGATTCGTCAGGCCATTACTCGCGCAATCGCTGACCAGGCCAGGACAATCCGTATTCCGGTTCATATGATTGAGACCATCAATAAGCTGATCCGAACTTCCCGCAGCTTGGTTCAGGAATTTGGCAGAGAGCCTACGTCGGAGGAAATTGCCGCCCGGATGGATATTCCGGTTCAGAAAGTGCGGAAGGTGTTTAAGATTGCCCAGGAACCGATCTCTTTGGAGACACCGATCGGGGAGGAAGAGGACTCCCATCTGGGCGACTTTATCGAGGATCGACAGGTGGTCTCTCCGGCCGAAGCGGTTATAAACATCAATCTCAAGGAGATGACCGAAAACGTACTGAAGACTTTGACACCGCGGGAAGAGAAAGTTATCAAGATGCGATTCGGACTCGACAACGGCAGTGATCATACCCTGGAGGAAGTGGGTCAGAATTTTGCTGTGACGCGCGAACGGATACGCCAGATCGAAGCCAAAGCTTTGCGGAAACTGCGCCATCCCTCGCGAAGCCGCAAGCTACGTCCATTCCTTGATGGTTCGAGCCAGGACTGATCTTGATTAGTGACAGGCATCATTCGACAAACAACCCATGGAGGTGTTATAGTGTCCCCGCTTTTTCCGGGCCCATAGCTCAGTTGGTTAGAGCCCCCGGCTCATAACCGGGCTGTCCTAGGTTCAAGTCCTAGTGGGCCCACCAGGTCCTTCTTGATTCTTAGCAGTTCCCTGAAATGCACGCTGATTTGGAAAAGCTGATTCAACTGCAACAAATCGAACTTCAGATCAAGGATTATTCAGACCGAATTGAACTCCTTCCCAAACACCTGGCGGCGCTCGAACAAAAGCTAAACGCGACAGTCCAGTCTCTCAGTTCAAGTCAAGATCGAATCAGCAGGCTGGCTCTCGAAAAGCGCAAGCTTGAAGGTATGATTCAAGACATCGAGCAAAAAAATTCCCGGTACCGCGAGCAACTCCTCGATGTCAAGACCAACGAGCAGTACAAGGCCTTACTCCACGAGATTGAGTTCAACAATCTCGAGATACGAAAGACTGAGGATAACGTCCTGCTAAAAATGGAGGAGGAAGAAAAACTCCGTAAAGAGGTTGTTCAGATCGAACAACAGTTGCACACGGAAAAAGAGAAAATCGATTCTGAAAAAAAGGCAGCCCAGGCGGAGGCTGATAAGGACCGGCAGCTACTGCAAGAGTTGGGAGCTCGGCGCCAAAGTTTGGTTCAGGAGGTAAACCCCAGTCTGCTTGAAACCTATGCTCGAATTGCGCGATTTCGCAAAGGTGTCGCCTTGGCCAGAGCCCGTGGCGACTCTTGCGAAGCTTGCCACGTGCGCATTCGACCCCAGGTCCTCACCCAGATCATGGCCGGTGAGGCGATTTTGACCTGTGATAGCTGTGACCGTATTCTTTACTGGCAATCGGATGCACCCTATGAGGCTCATGTGTGATGGTTTCCCGCTTAGAGAATGATTCCTGGAACAGTTGCGTTGCTTATATTGACGGGGGCTCGCGGGGAAACCCTGGAGTTGCAGGTTACGGCGTCCACATGGTTGATGAGCAAGGCCAAACTCTCGCCGGCATTTCCAACGGGTTGGGGATCAAGACCAATAACGCCGCGGAGTATTCAGCCCTGATCGCAGCACTCAAATTCGCTCGATCAAAACACTGTCAGAAACTGAAGGTGATGGCTGATTCGCAATTGCTGGTTCGGCAAATCAACGGGGAGTACCGGATTAAGAGTCCCGACCTGAAGGTTCTGTTCCGCGAGGCTCAGGCTTTGATCGCCGGCTTTCAGTCATTCTCCATTCATCATATTCCCCGCGAGGAGAACCGAGAAGCGGATCGTCTAGCCAACCTGGCAATGGACGGGGCCACCAACAACGGCAGTCCCTCTCCACGGGCTAACTTTCCTTTGCAGCTCTCAGCAGTCTTTCAAAACGGTTGCTTTAAGCCGCTTGAATCCGTCGATCTCCCCGAAAATTCCCGCGTCTGCTTGAACATTGTTCGGACTGAGTAAAATTTGTTTCATCAGTCCCTTTCAAGAAACTCCAGGCCACGCAGGGAATCCACGAATCCATATTCCCGGGCAAGTCTGTAAAAAAGCTTCAAGCCTTCCAGATTCTCTTCATCCAGAGAGTAATCAATATTCTTGGTTAGATAATTGAGAATCTGGTCTTCGCTGAGGCCCAGTTGGCTGGACTGCTCTCGCGCAATAAGCGCCAGTTGAGTCTTCCCGAATTCATAAGAGTCCCTGAACGAGAGGCTACTGCAGGATCCTGCCGCGGTTCGGACTGCCCAGAATGCAAAGACGAACGGCTTGCCTGTTTGGGATCTCCATTCGGTTGCAAGATCATAGACGAACAGCCCTTCTGTTCTGGCCTGCAAAGCCACGTCCCCAATGACCAGGGCGGCATCGCTGTTCTGGAGCATGCCGGGGAAACTTGGCGGACAAGAGTGTATGAAAGGCTCCTTTTTGAGCTTGTTTCGCAGCAATATTCTTAGCAGACAGGCAGAGCTCCGAGAGGAGTTGTCGATCGCTAGAGTCGAGATTTCGTCAATCGGAACTTTGCTAATGAGCAGGACGCTTTTTACGTGGTTCTTGGACGCGACAGCGAGCTCAGGGATGACTTTTAATCCGGGGATACGTTGGTACTCGATGGCCGGAATCAGTCCAACATCCACTTTGCCTTCAGCCAGTAGGTCAGCGCAACGAGAAGGGGGAGAAAAATCCAATTCGAAGAGATCGTGTTGACTTCCACGAATGAAACCCCAAGCCAGGGGCAGCGAGTTCAAATAATAAACAATCGATAACCTCAATTGACGCATGCGAAATTTTAGCTTCTGACCAACGAAAGAACAATAGGAGAGCACTCGTGAGCTGGAATCAGAATTACGATCCCTTCCACTTTTGGCCAGCTTCAACCATGGTGTCAGCTTTACCTGTTGTCACACTGTTTCTGGTCCTCCTGGTTCTCAGAAAGAGTGTCTGGGTATCAGCACTCTGCGGGATGTCAATGGCCGTCCTGCTGGCGGGCGCAGTGTTTCATATGCCCTTCTCGCTTATCCTAAACGCCTCGATAGCGGGCATGGTATTCGGCCTTCTCCGCATTGCCTGGATCATCGTCGCCTCTATTTTCTTGTATCAAGTTGCCGTTGAAACGGGTCAGTTTCAGGTGATGAAGGAATCGATTGCAGCTCTTTCATCGGACCAGAGAATACAGGTAGTGCTGATTGCCTTCTGCTTCGGCGCCTTCTTAGAGGGAACCGGAGGCGGAGGAGCTCCCGTGGCAATTGCAGGTTCATTCCTTATCGGACTCGGATTCCCTCCTTTTCAGGCCGCAACCCTTTGCCTGCTGGCTAATACAGCCCCCGTAGCTTGGGGAGGTGTTGGAAATCCAATCCGCGTTCTTACGGGTGTTACCGGACTGCCTGAGGCTGCTTTGAATGCCATGGTTGGAAGGATTCTTCCTCTCTTTTCTCTCATCCTGCCTTTGTGGATCGTACGAAGTATGGTGAACTGGGTGAAAACCTGGGAGGTATTTCCTGCCCTGCTGGTCAGCGGTCTCTCCTTCGCGGCTGTGCAATTCTACTGGTCTAACTTTTTGGAGACGGGACTCGTCGACATCATTGCCGCGATTGTCTCACTCCTGGCGATGACCTGCTTCCTCCATTTGTGGAGACCCAAAAGCCTGGTTGCATCTCACACTGGACAGAACAGAGCAGTCAAGAACCACTCCCTAGTCAAGATATTGAAGGGGTGGTCGCCGTTCTTGTTGGCTTCGATTTTCATATTTCTTTGTGGTCTGCCTTCGCTGAATCAATGCCTTAAGTTCTCAGGCTTGACCTTCCCCTTGCCTGGCCTGCACAACCGGGTGGTCCGGATTCCACCAGTGGCACCCAAACCAACTCCTGAAGGCGCAGTCCTCGATTTGAATATCTTAGCGATGCCAGGAACCGCGGTGTTCACGGCCGCTCTGGTGGCTGTATTGATTTTGGGCATGCCGCTCGCCCAGGCATTCAAGGTTTTCGGAAGCACTTTACGTCAGCTTGTTCCCTCGATGTTAGCCATTGGCTTTATGGTGGGCCTCGCATTTGTGACGCGCTACTCGGGAATGGATACCACCTTGGGTTTGAGTTTGACCCGCACAGGCTGGATTTATCCATTTTTCGGCACTCTGCTCGGTTGGTTGGGCGTCGCTCTGACAGGGACGGATGCGGGGTCCAATGCTTTGTTCGGCAATTTGCAAAAAGTGACTGCCGAGCAACTGCATCTGAGTCCCGTGTTAATGGCTGCAGCCAACACAACGGGTGGGGTTATGGGAAAGATGATTGATGCTCAGAGCATTGTCGTTTCCAGTGCCGCCACCCGGCAGGAGGGGAACGAAGCTGCCATTTTCAAGGCCGTTTTCAAACACAGTATCATCCTGGCGTGTCTCGTGGGTGGGATGGTAATGCTGTACGCTTACCTTTTGCCACATTGGATTCCATGATGCACACTGGCTGGAGCACAGGTTCAGCTCCCTTTTGCTGTTCGCAGGCTGCCGACGCTGTTGATACAGGGAGTAGTGAAGAAAGGAAATTCTGACCGCGTGATGACGCGGGGCGTGCCGCTGCTTGCCTAACATGCCACGCATCACCCCGCGATTTTATTGCAGTTACCAACGAGCTCCAATCGCGCGCTGCCAGAGCGGAGACGGGGAACCTCCTCCCAGGCCCGTCCTAGGCCAACTCCATTGGAAGACAAAACTCGCTGGCATAGCTGGCATAAGAATGTCGTGTATTGCATGGGTTTTTCTTGTATACTTTCACATTGATCTCTAATTGGGAAGCGTGAGGGCCGGTTACCATGAATTATCGAAATAAGTTCCTGCTGATCATTCTGTCTACAATCTTTGTTTTTTACGCGGTCGTCGGAGGACTCCTGGGCCGGGTGACGGCCAAAGAGGGAGCCTACACCCAGTTATCGGTCTTCAACGAAGTTCTTGCCAAAATCAGGAGTAGCTATGTTGAAGACCCTAACCTAACGGAAGTGATGCATGGAGCCTTGCGCGGGCTCCTGGAGTCTCTTGACTCTTACAGCACCTATCTAACTCCTGACGAGTATGCACGCTACAGGAAGCATAAGACCAATGGTAATGCTGACATTGGTCTTGAGCTTTCAAAAGAAAAGATCCTGGGTTATGTCTATGTGGTCCATCCGATTGAGGGGGGACCCGCTGAGAAGGCGGGTGTGAAGGCCGGAGACGTGATCGAATCAATAGAGGAGTTCTCTACAAGGGATATCAGCCTGATTCAAGCTGGCTATCTGTTCACAGGGAATGTCGGTTCACCGGTGAAATTGAAGATCCTGCGCCGCGGAAAAACAGAACCATTGGAGCTGAGTGTCAGTCGTGATGTGGTTAGGATTCCCCCGGTCAAGACCAACGTGTTGGAGAACAAGATCGCTTATCTGAAAGTCTATCGATTCACACCGGGGATCAGTGATGAGATTCGGGCTAAGCTTCAGCATCTGCTCAAGGGCGGAGCCACCAAGGTACTACTTGACGTCCGTCATTGCGGTGGAGACGAATACGAGGAGGGCGTCAAAGTTGCGAATTTATTCCTTGACCACGGTGTTATCACGTATACTCAGGGACAGAAGTCGCCGAAGCATGAGTTTGTTGCGGATCCCGCCAAAACCATCACCAAGCTGCCCTTGGTAATCTTGCAAAACTACGGTAGCGCCTCTGCTGCTGAGATCGTCTCAGCAGCGATCAAGGAGAATCGCCGGGGTGAACTGGTGGGGGTTCGAACCTTCGGGAAGGCTGCCCTGCAGAGTGTTTTCCCGTTGGAAAATGATTCCGCCGTCTTGTTGTCCACAGCAAAATTCTATTCTCAGTCTGGGAAGATGATTCAGAATAACGGCGTTGCGCCAGATTACGAGGTCCGCGATGGCGTGGATGCTTTTCAGGGCGATGTCGAGGCAGACGATGAAGAGGATTCCAACCGAGAAACTCCTCCTGGAACAAAACCTTCCTCTCAAGAAGATCTTCAATTGAAGAAGGCCATCGAGTTGCTGAACTCTCCAGCAAACGAGAGACAAAAAGCGGCCTAAAGCCAGCTTGAAAGAGATTGGGTTCAGGGCGTGAAGGGCAGTTTTTGGCTGCCCTTTTTTTATTTCTATTCTCAGCTCGTTGATTCCGAATGTTGATTCGCCTCGATCAGGTCAGCAAGAGCTTTGATTCCAGGCCACTATTGAGTGAAGTGTGTTTTCAGTTGAATTCCGGAGAGAAGGTGGCTCTGGTTGGAAAGAATGGTTGCGGAAAGACGACCCTGTTTCGCCTTATCAATGCCGAAATAGAGCCAGACAGTGGCCAAATAATCCGGTATCCCCATCTGAGGATTGGGTTCTTGCACCAGATTGTTCAGTTCGATTCAGAGAAGAGCGTGTTCGATGAGGCCGTCTCCGTATTCCGTGCCCTCGAAGAGTTAGGGGAGGAAATCGAGCGTTTGGAAGGGGAAATTGAGGCAAAGGCCAAGCAGTCCGGGCTGCAGTTTTTACTGGATCGCTACGCTGAGTTCCAGACGCGTTGGGAGACGGCGGGTGGGTATGCTTATCGATATCAGACAGAGTCCGTGTTGTTTGGGCTCGGCTTCGAGGAAAGAGATCTCACCAAGAGCGTTGCGGAACTGAGTGGAGGAGAGCTCAATCGGCTAAATCTGGCAAAATTGCTCCTCGGTAAACCGAATCTGCTGCTCCTCGATGAGCCTACCAACCATCTGGATATCGCTGCCGTTCAATGGCTGGAAGGTTTCTTGAGGGATTATCCGTACGCCTTCATCTTGATTTCGCACGATCGCTACTTTCTGGACGCCACGGTCACAAAAATTCTTGAGCTTTCTCACGGTGATCTCGCAGAGTATTCCGGCAACTACTCTCAGTATCTCGAGGAGCGCGAAAGGCACCTACTGAACTATCAAAAGAGCTATGAACGCCAGCAAGAGTTCATTGAGAGGACCGAAGACTTCATTCGTCGCAACATTGCTGGACAAAAGACCAAGCAGGCTCAGTCCCGCAGGAAAATGCTGGAAAAAATGGAAAGGATGGAAACCCTTCCCCAAGAAAAACTCAGCGTAAGATTTGGATTTGAAAAAGCTGCCCCAAGTGGCAACGTCGTCGTCAGACTCTCGGATCTCGACACTGGCTATAAGGGCAAAGTCCTGACGCACGGGATTAATCTAGCTGTGTTTCGCGGCCAAAAGATTGGAATTGCGGGCCCGAACGGTTCCGGCAAGACGACTCTCTTGAGGACCATCTTGGGGCTGCAAGATCCACTCCGGGGCAGTGTCACCAGAGGTCACAACGTAATGATGGGGTACTATGCACAAACTCTCTCTGATCTAAATCTGAGCTTGACAGTGCTGGAGGAAATGAGATCTGTTGCTCCACTGGAGAGCGATGCCACCCTACGAGGATACTTGGCCAGATTTCTATTCCGAGCCGACGAGGTCTTCCGATCAGTCGCGTTGCTGAGCGGAGGCGAGAAGAGTCGTTTGGGCCTCGCCAAGCTGATCTTCGGCAAGGCTAATACGCTCGTTCTGGATGAGCCCACAAATCATCTGGACATCCCGTCCTGCGAAGCTCTTGAGTCTTCATTGAAAGCATTTCCAGGTACTGTGATCCTGGTTTCCCACGATCGTTATCTGTTGAGCCACCTGGCGGAGCGAATCATTTATCTGGATGAGAAGGGAGGATACATCCATTTCGAAGGTACCTACCAGGAGTTCGAGGATCAATCCACAAGTCGAAGCTTCGAGGATCAGCCGGATTCAAGGGGAGACCCTAACATGGAGATCACTGCGGAATACCCGTCATCCTGTGACCAGATCAGTAAGAACGAGCGCAATAAGATAAGATCGCGATGTGAGAATATCGAGCAAGAGATCCGCCAGCTTGAGGAAAACATGAAGATGATTTTGGACAAACTCAACGAGCCTGCAACCGCCGAAGATCACATTCTATTCAAGCAAGTCAATGATCGATACGAGGAACTGACTGCCCGTTTGGAAGATCTCTACTCCGAGTGGGGAGATTCACTGGCCCTACTGGAGCGATGAGGCGTGATCACTGTGACGGAGCAGGTTTTTGATCTGAAACTTCTTTAATCTTCCTGACAACCTTTTCAATCGGGAGGTTAGGATCTTGAAACAGGCGGATGGCGGCAATCCCCTCTGCTCCACTGATCAGGCACTGGACGTAATTGGTCTGGTCGATGCCCCCCAGCGCAAAAACAGGAATTCTGGAAGAGTGGCAAACGTCCTTCAGGGCCTCCAAGCCAACGGGAGGTCCGTAGTTCGACTTTGAAGGGGTGAAAAAGACAGGACCAAATGTGATGAAGCTGACGCCACAGTCCTGGATCGCCCGTACTTCTTCTAGGGAGTGAGTGGATACTCCGATGAGGAAGTCTGGCCGGGAAAGTTTGGCTCGAATCCGACTAGCCGGCATCGAGCTCTGGGCGAGATGAATACCCTCCAGATCAGCGGCAAGAGCTACATCCAATCGATCATTGATAAGGATTCGGGTTCTCGAGCCTGTTTTCAAATCGCTGGCAATTCTTGCCAGCGACAGCAATTCTCTGACCGGCAGATCTTTTTCTCGGATCTGAACGAAATCGACTCCAGCATCGATGGCACGCTTGATGTTGTCTAGGAGGGATAGGGGATAATTGTTGCGATCGGTGATGTAATAGAGTCGGGGATTCACCTTACTTTTGGCTGAGCTGTGCCACGGCCACTTTGAAATGCATGGCTTCCCAAAAACCTAAGCCGATATCAACAATCCCCAGACCTGAAACTGCACCACGAAAGTAATTGCTAAGGACAAGATCTCGAAGAGCCGGGATATAGGCGAGAAAGAGATTATTGTCCCAGTACTGAGACCAGGGAAAGACAATCAGGAAAAAACCCAGTTCGAAGCAAAAGAAGATAAAGACCGTGACGAGAAGCTTATTGGCCATTAAAGAGATTTCTTTAGCTGCTCTATCTTTTCAGCCACGTCGCGATAATTAATGTTAATGCCGTAGACATCCAAGAAAGTCTCGAGTGCGGCTCTAACGTTTCCTGCTTTTTCATGCGCACATCCCAAGTCGTAACGGAGAGCCTGGTAAGTCTCTTCATCTCGACCCGGACTGCCCAATCCTTTCGCAAACCATTTGACTGCGACTTGAGGTAGGCCTTTCTCGACGAAGCACAGCCCCAGCATATTGCAACATTTGACGAACTCCTCGCCGGCACTGTCTGCTGGCTGATTCTTGAGGGCCTTCTGGAACTCGGCGATTGCCTCTTCGATCAATCCCATTTCTTTGAAGGCGATACCTAGATTGTAGTGAGTTTCGTAATCCGGAACATCACTATCGTCTTCCTCAAATCCAGCTTTAAATTCCGCAAAGACATCCTCCAATCCAGAACCCGCCATTCCAGGTGGCAAACCTTCGGTTCGGGAGATGTCCTCCTGACTTTGAGCAATCTCCGCTGAGCCCCTGGGTCTTTCCAAAGACGAGGTCTCCAGCTCCTGGTCCAGGTCGATCATGATTTCGTCGAACGATTCATTGGGGTTGGCGGCAGGCTTTGGAGAGCTGTCCGGAGTAACAGGCAAAGCGGTGGTCTCGAACCCGTAAGCCTTCGCTTCATCGATGCTACCGTTGGTGTCACTATTGCTGGGGGTAGGCAGGGTGGCGGTTGTCTCGAAATCTTCAGTCCTATTCTCGACACCCGAAGGAGGGGCAGCTCTTAGTTCT
>JGI1027J12803_100135889_pt1 | contig 24483 bp, 37 predicted proteins | sample IowNatreferecore_FD_12803 | JGI IMG/M metagenome (IMG submission 12803) | reverse complement strand
TGGCCAATCTCATGGAGAACAATCATATCGGCCACTTCGACCGGGAGGGTGGGGTCATCTTCCGTGCCGATATAAAGCGTGTTGTTTAGAGGGCTGAAGGCTGACCGGACAGGCGATACATCATCGTAAGTCTGCACGGTAGCGGCACAACCAAGCTGCTTGACAAGAGACGCGATGCTCTCGTCGCGGTGGTTGGCTACAGCGGCTGTTGCAAATACAAGCACGAGGGCAGCGGCGGCAAGGGTGGTAAAGCTGCGCTTCATGGTAGTTCTTTAATTCCATTATATGTGAGTTGTTAACTCTCTGTCGGCTGGATCGACCGTTCCTTGAAAGACCAATATCCACCTATTCGTACCCCGGCCCACATAAGCCAGGCGCGCACCCGCCAATAGCCCGCCGCCGTCACAGACTCGTACAGAAGGGCGTCTGCGGTGTCCCGAGTCACCTCTATAGAATTAGTACGATAAAACCAATCGTGCAAGACAGCCGGTGCTTCGGCCTTCCCACCCATGAACCAATAGATGAAGGGCATCCGGGGCACACTGGCAAAGTCCGTCACAAATCCTTCTGGAACTTCATAAAGCGACTGCAAAAGGGCAGACCAATAACGAAGGGGCCACGTCAGCCGCCAGTTGTCATCGTTTACCTGCTCCACACGGAGTGGAGTCAGGAATTCTGCCTTGTTCACGGGTTTACCTTTTCGACTACGTCTCCGGCCTTTTCCTTAAGGATTTTGGCTACTTCAATGGCGGCCGGAATGTCGCCACGATACGCCTTGTAGCAAAGCATCAAGAACGTGACGTATTTCATTGCTGTTGGTCCTGGTAATAGGAGGATTTCCTAATGGTGCCAGATGCCCGGTCCTGGTTGCGCTCAATGCGCTCCAAACGCCGGAGAATTTCCGCATACTGTGCCCGACTAGATGCTTCTAGGGATTCAACCTTGGTGTCCGTCTCCGCGACTTTGGTTTGGAGCGTCGAAATCGCCGTCCCCTGAGCCTCGGCAGTCTTGTCCTTCGACTGGAAGATATAACCGCCGAGCCCAATGGTAATGGTGATTAGCGCCCCGATTATAACTTTTTGGGACATGGTGCTTTATTACGATCCTCTGTGGAAGCCTGGAAAAGTATTAACGCGGCTTTGTGTCCAGGCACGAAGCGAACGTCCCGAGGGAGCAAGTTAGATACCGCGCTTTAGTCCGGTGTAAAACGGGACAGTGTGTTGGGTACCGGCCCGGCGTGACCGCCAACGACGTGAAGGGCGCGGAAAGGTATGATAAGGCGAAATGGCGTTGAAGCGAGATACCAGAGTGCCGCCGTCAGCTGTGGCGGTGTTGAAGGCAATTGTGGCGTCATACGCGGTATAAACCGTCGTATCTGTCTTGGTTGTAAGGGGAGCCCAAAGACGCAGATATTCGCCGTGTGCCGGAATAGTTCTTGTCAGGTCGTTAAAAATATCTAGGCCAGAGAGTGAAAGCTCCCACATGCGAAACTCCTCCAGATATCCTGGAAACCAGTTTCCACCACCAGACCGCGTACCCATGTACAGAGGATCGGTAGCGGACGCAAGCGCGACAGCAGGCGCGGCACCTGCGAAGGTCAGTGTCTCGTTTCCGCCATTCAGATAGATTTGCCACTTCTCGGCGTTAGTAGAACCACCACCGTTAAAGACAACACCTACGTGAGAAGCAACGCCAACACCAAGAGTATTGGCGGTTTCAGCAGTGCCCAGGGTTCCAGAAAGGTTGTCAAACCAGATTTTTACCTTCCCAGCCTCGGTAATAGCCGCCTCAAACAAGAACGGAGCAGCGCCAACGTTGGACTTAGACCAGAAGAAACCGACAGTCCCTGCACCCGGCCAAACACTTGGATAAACCGATAGTGTCGCGGTCCAACACCGGGCGTTGTTCAGCCTATTAAGGTTACTAATAGTAAGATATTCAGACGTTCCGTTAAACCCAACAGACATGTCCGCCTCCTTACGGCTTGATTTCGTTAACGTACCCGTGGATCATCACCACGTTTGCGGTCGCGCAAAAGGCCGTGACCACGAGACCGTTCTGAAGAATCAAGCCAGGAACGACGAGGAAAAGCCCACTCTCCGGTGGAATAGTCTGCTCAATGTTACCGTCAGGAGCCGTCGTCTGTCCCCACTCGATGGTCAGCTTGCGCGCAGTCGAGTCGGAGTTCACCGCCCACAGCCAGATTTCGTCAAACGTGTTGGCCGTGGTGCCGGAGACGGCGGTGTGGATTGTGGTGCCGGTGCTAGACGTTGCGACGACTTTGATGCCCTTGCCGTCAGTGCTGCCCGACAGCTTAGCCTTGTTGAAAATTGTAGGGGACGCCATGTTAGATTAGCCTCCGAAGACTTGCGCTGTAATAGGGTTAGCGAACGTTGCGGCAATGGTGACGGTGGAGCCTGCTCCAGCGTCGGTGATTGACATGCCCGCCCCAGCCGTGAGGACGCGCTCGTTGGACAACTCAGAGTTGGTGGTAAGAGTCACAAAAGTGGCATCGAGGGGGGCCGCACCCAGGGCCGTACGAGACGCCGCAGCCGTCGCGGAGCCCGTACCGCCATTGGCCACCGCCAGGACGCTAGTCCCGACCGCACCAGAGGCAGCCAGGTCGATGGTGCCAAAAGCCACCGCCGTACCTGCACGCCGGAGGATGTTGGCATCCGCAGCCGCCACAATGGAGGCCACGTCAGCCGTGGAGTTACCCGTGACACCCAGGACGCTGAGGGCGCTACCTTGGGTCAGGTTGGCGAAGGGCAGGTCGCCCGATACTTCGCTTCCCAGAGCTACCGCCCCAGTGGTCACCACGCCGCTGGAGTTCGTATGCAGAACACCCGCGCCCAGGAACGAGAGCGTGAGGCCCGTGGTGAGGGTCAGCAGCGTGGAGATGGACGAGGTGATAGCATTCAGAGTGTCCACGAAGATCGTGGCAAACCGCCCCGTGGCGAACCGCTGCCCGGTCAATCCGATGTCTAGCCCCTCGTTCTTCTCGGGGACGACATGGTGCCGGAAGTGGTGCTTGTTATTGTGGATATCTGTTCTAATAACTGACATGAAATCTCCTACTGTCCTCTACGAACAGGGGTAGGTTTGGGAGCTACCTGCTGCGTCTGAGCTACATTCATCGCGTGTGTATTAGCGTCCAGCCGTTCGGTGAGACGCTCCACTGCGCTGTTTAAACGCGAGAGCGATGTCGTAATGTTATTCCAGGGCAAAAGAGGCTGACCGTTTTGGGACATTTCATGCTGCATGATGCGGCCCCACAGGAGTACGGCCAACGCCCGAGCCTCCGCATCAGCCTCAATCACCTCTTCCCCGTGGGCTGTCACACGCGAAATGCGTATGGCGTCACCGTTGCGGGTTACGGTAATGAGGGTCTTCACGGAATTAGCTCAAACGCGTCTACTTCTGGCGTGGTCACGGTGGTAGCACCGCTGGTGGCCGAGAAGCTGACCCGCCAGACACCATTCGGGGAAGTGCTAGTACTGGTCTGATAAGTGTACGAATACACCCCAGTCTCTTCCTCCGTCATTCCCCCGTTGGCCACCACCGCCGTCCCTGCCGAGTCCCGCAGGAGGATCGTAGGAGAACTTGACGGAGAGAAGAGTGGGGTGGTGTCTTCTGAGGCATCCCGAACTTCGATGCGAACCAGAAGCGCCGTCCCCAGTTTAAACTTCTTGATGGGCCGAGTCGCCATTAGTTAGTTACCTCAACAAACTGAATCCAAAGGGGTTCCCGGATTTCCACCAGGGTGATGGTCATGGGAGTCGATTCCAGGTCTTCATTCTCCATGGAATGAGAAGCCCCAATGGTAAACTCCACAGACGTATTATACGTACTCATGGATGATACTCGCCAAAGACTTCTTCCTTGATGGGCATGAACGAACTAGTCGCCACTGTGCCGGACTGAGCCGTCAAGGTGACCGTGACGTTCATAATGTCGGCGGCGATGACGGCCTGGTTGCCGCCCGAGAAGGCACCCTCAGCATACAATGTGCCGGAAGTGCCGCCCTTGACGCTAGAATCGATCAGGAACGCTCCGGCGATGGTCGCAGAAGCGTTGAAGGTAAAGCTAGCCTTGGACGCCGTATTGCTGCCTGAGCCAGCCGCGATAGCCCCCATGGTGAAGGCGGGACGTGTGGCGGCGGCGTAGTTGGTGTCTTCAGTCCATCCAGCGTGAGCGCTTGACGTATCAGCAGCCGCAAACGTGGGAGTCGCGTCAATCAAACCGACGTACCACGCAGGGCTGGCCAGTCCGGTAAGGAAGGTGGCATCCAGGAGCTTGTTTAAACCAGCTGTGGTAACCAGGTTATCGAAGCCATCCTGCCACACACGCTTTCCGTTGCGGATTAGCTCAAACTCCCACCGGCTGCCGATGATGATAAGGGCATTGTTGTTCATCTATGCCGCCATTTTGATTAGGAAATCGAGTTCTTGGTCTGCGGGTAGGTCGTTAACGGGCCAGTCAGCCGTTGCCCCTGTAACCACGGGTCCAGTTTCGCCGATGTAGCCGGTGAGTTCAAACCAGCCTCGAAAACCCACTGATTTGAAGAGGGGCTGCCATGAAGCGAGGAGGGGCCCTGGGGGGATAATGTCCTTGTCGCGGAACCATGCCCCGGTTGAAAAGTCGGACACACCGGCTGGTAGGCTGGCGTCGGCGGAATAGCTGATGCCGAGCTTGCCGCACCATTTACGGAGATAACGGCGGTCGCCGACAAGGAGATCGACTGTTGGAGTGGGTCCGAGGCAGACAGTGGAGTAAGCGCGTCTAAGCTCATCGAAGAAGAGGGCATCCTGGTGGGGTCTCCATGACCGGCGTGTCCGCACAAGGGGGAAGCTGCCGTCGATAACAGTGAGATCGGACAACTCAGCGAATTTATACAGGTCTTTCTGACGCACCAGGGGAAGGCCAGCGCCCTCCCCATAGACAACGACTTGGTTCCCGGCTTCGCGCAACCGTGAGGCCAAATCCAGGCCATTACCACGTGGGCTAATCCATAGAAGCTTCATTGCTACTCCTGTTCAGACCGTTTAGTTTGCTGGGAGGCTTGGGAAGTGGCGCTCACGCCGAGAAGCTGCTTGAGACGCGGGGAGATAGTGCCGGGCAACTCGCCGATATGCTTACCAGAACGGAGCATGTTACGTAGGGCGGCGGCGGCCAAGCTGAAAGTGCTAGGCGACCCCGGCACGCTGGCAATGTTGCCAGCCCCCAGGTCCGCAAAGCCCGGCTGGCCCGATTTACCACGGGTAGCAGCCTTGAGAAGCGCCTCAAGGTCTTTGGCCGGGATACGGTTAGCCAGGTCGGGATTCTCGGACAGCGCCGTTTGCAGCTTACGCATATCGAAATCATACCCCTTACGACCGGGCGTAAAGGCTTGTTCCATAAGCTCTTTCAGTCCCACGCCCTTCGCATACTGGGCACGAACGCCCGTTAGTATGTTCTGAGCCTTGGACGGAAGCGAGGACTCGACGGCCTTGACCAAATCGTCCATGGCCGCATCCTTGAGATGCCCCATGCCAGTCTGGCCAGCCTTCAATCTCTCACCAGTGAGGCTAATGATTTTAGCTACTTGCTCGGGCAGGAAGCCATTTTGAGCCGGGGCAAGCGCCTGAATCTGCGCGTCCAGGCCAGGCTCGCTCTTGGCAATCTTGGCCAGACGGTTAAACGCTACGTGAAGCTCAGGGACGTTGATGTACGGATGGCCCTGGGTGGCAAGCAACTGCCGTTCCAGTGCATTAATTCCCGCCTCAAACTCGGCCCCAGCGGCCTTCTTGGCCCCCTGGGTACCCGTGTAGAAGGCACCTAGCTGCTGGGTAGTCCTGCCAGCCCCACCAAACTCGGGGGCAATGTCACCCACCGCCCGCTGGACGTTACTCACGTCGGCCTGGGCCATACGACGGGCCCTACCGGTCCCAGGGATGCGTGTAGCAGCCCCCAGGAGCTTCCCAGCGGCCTCACCGGCCAATTGGGTACCTGCACCCTTGGCAGCCCCTGTGAGCCCCTCCAGGGCGGCTTCATTCTGCGAACCACCCTCTAGGAGGCCCTGAGAGCCAAGAAGAGCCTGCAACCCACCTCCACCTATGGCTGAGGAGGCTACCCTCGCTCCTGTGCCCAATGCGCGAATGCCAGGCACCGCCTGTGCAGCCATTGCACCCGCCTGCCAGGGAGTCTGAGGTACCACGGAGGCCCCCACCTGTCCAGCCGTCGGGGGGTGGCTGGCCGTCCTGTACTCGGGGCTGAAGGACTGCGCCCCTTCACCCTGAGCCAACCGGGCCAAGGGGACCAGGGGAGCGGTGGCAATCTCAACCCCACGACCCACAGCCTGGGTCAAGGGGGCGACAGCCTGCTCCCACATGGTCTTTTTCTGCTGTGATTCCTGTATCTTAGGGAGCACCTGACTAGCGCGATCCTCATGCTCCTTGGCCTGCTGCTGCTGATCCTGTTGGCGAGCCACAGCCCGGTTCTTGATGAACCGGTCCTGCTCAGTCGGGCTATAGGTCGCAAACTTCTTATCTACTTGACTTAGCGCCCATTTCCGGTCATCATCGGTGGTCTTATCACCCCAAAAGTCGGGGTCTTTCAGCACATCATCAAGGCTTGGCATACTTGTTCCTCAGGCGCTGGCCGGAAGTCATCTGTGCTTGGGTAGCTTCCTTGGCCGAAGACTCCACGTCAATGCCGCGCCGCTTCAGGGCTTCCCGGTACCGCTGGCGGATAGCCTCGTCCGTAGCCTCGGTCTTGGGGGTAATGGACAGCCATGAATCAAGCTCTCTTGCCGCTTCCATTGCCGCAATGATACCCTTCAGCTTTGCCTCGTACTCCGAAGTGGTAAACTCCCGCCCCGTGGGGATGAAGGCTTCCACGACCCGCTGTTCACCCTCGGTAAGCTGCTTGCCACCGATGGCGAACTTAAACTGCTCGATCATGCCGTTGTCTTTCTTGAAGTTAGAGTACCGCTGCACTTCGGCCGGATCGTAACCGGGGGTCGGCAGACCGCCCTCTTGGGCTAACCGCGCCGCCTCCCAGACCAACTTCCCGATACCGGTGAACTTCTCCCGGTCTGCGGCGGTGTAGCTCTGGAGCCGATAGGCGGACTCGATGGCCATGTTAGTGGTCTCCATCCGCTTCTTGGCTTCCTCGTTGAAGGGCTTGTTGATGTCGCCCGCCAACGCCTTGGCCCCAGGCAGAAGAGTACCCTGGTCCTTGAGCCACCGATCATAGTTCAACGCTGCCTGATACCGCTTGGGGTAGGGCAGGGACATATCGTTCGAGTCAGCCAGCCACTTGTTAGGGCCTTCGCTGACCTGTTCCGTGGTAGCCGTAGAGACGGTCCAGCCCCCGGTTGAGTCTACCTTCTTGGTAATGCGCCCCTTCAAGGAAGGGTCACGCATGATGTTATCGGCGATGATCTTGTCGGCCTCAGCCTCAGTCATCTTGGGGTTGCTAGGGGTACGGTAAAGCTCCTTACCTTGTGGCGTCACCAGGGCGGCATCCTTGCCAACCACGATGGGCTTATCTAGCTTCTCCTGTGAAAGCTGGTGCTGTAGGAGCGCCTGAGCCATCCCAGGAATGGCGCGGGCCATGCCTGTAGCCTCTTCCCGAGTCGGCATACGTCCCACCGTTGTGGGGGTAAGCGGGGCCTGAATGCCCATAGCCTCAGGCTCTGCCATCGCACCCTGACGGTTAATAGTAGGCTGGCCGGGCTGGGTAAATCCAAGAGCCTTGGCCGTCTGCTCATTACCGCCAATCATAGCCTGGAGGGCCGGGGCGGCACGCTCAGCCTCACGCTGGGCATACTGCTCCTTAAGGTCTTCACCCTTTACCATCCGCTCAAGGGCGTACCGCTGCTGCTGGGCTGCCTGGTCAGTGTCAAAGACTTGACGCTGTGCCTGCTGCGCCCGCTGGGCTACCTGGCCGAATACAGCACGGGCATTGTCAGCCCGCTCTCGACGCAGCAACTCGTCAAGGGCGAAGCCGGACTCCATGCCCTTTGCTTCCGGTCCCTCAACGTACTGAGGCATTAGCGTCCCACTCCCCATCCGCCAGTGTTATCGGTGCCTTGCTGGGCATTCGCGCCCGTGCCAAAGTACCGCTTCAGCATCTCGTCGTAGTCGTCGTCCTTGCGCCCCAGGATCACGTCACCCAGGCCACGAACGGCTTGCCCCGCCAGGTCACTTCCAGCCTTCTGCACCATCCCGGTCTCCCCAGGAAGCTGCTGCTTAGGCTGGTTCATGGTCACCAGGGACTGCATGTAGTCGCGCTGCTTGTTAAGTTGACCAAGCTCGGTGTTGAGCATCTTGACCCGAGCGTCGTTCTTAGCCCTGGCCACACGGTCATTGGTGAAACCAGACTGCCCCGCCCCAGGGTTCTGGTTGCGGACATCCTGCTCCACCTCGCCCAGCATCTGGTCACGGTACGACTGAGGGATGGCCCCGCCCGGCGTGGACATCATCTTGTCGTACTCGCCCATCGCCCCCTGGAGGGCGTTCATCCGCGTCTGGCGGTCCTGCTCATAGGGGTCAAACGTCGTCGGCTTACGGCCAAACAGCGCCCCGCTAATGCTATCCCAAACTGACATTTATTTGCCTCCAACGAGCGGTGTTATCGTTCCACCCGTCTTTTTAGCCTGATAACGGCCGAGAGCATGAACAATACCGTGCTCTGGCTCGCCGAGATACGTTGCCAACCACGCCATGATTTCGTCTTCCGTCGCGCCTGACCGCTTCATCACCCGGACGCCCATCTTAAGGGCGCGGTCTATATCACCACTCCCCGTCTCACCAATCATCGGGGCCTGTGTTACTGGAAACTTCTTAGAATAGAGTGCGTGATAACCCTCGTGGGCCAGCGTCTCGTCGGCTACTTTACCCTTGGGGAACATTTGGTAGGTAGACCCCTCAGGACGTTTTGCCAGTGAGATAACCTGCTCTCCAGTAAGACCGCCCGGCTGAGCCGGACCTACTGCCTTACCTTGTGCTATAGCCTCTCGCATGCCGGTTGGTACACCTACCGACATACCCCACGCTTCCGGCATTGTCTTGAGCGGCACCTGCGGCATATACTCATGTTGACTGGAAACAGCTTGAAGCGCCTTAGCCATCTTAGGCATACGCCCACTTATCTGGCGATAGAGTGCATTGCCCGGGTTGACCACAACACCTGGCGTAAACCGCATGGGGTCTGACACGTCGCGCATAGCGGCGTCCATCGGGGTGTCAAACACAGACCCCTTAATGGCGTGGGCGTTCTCCACCAAATCCCGAAACGTCTGGTCTACCGCATCCCGCTGGGTGTCCCGTGGGGGCTTAGCATATGCCGGTCCAACGTCAGGCATTAGATACCCCCTTGGGTGTCACCCTTCTTCTTGCGCTCCCCGAATTCGCCAAACTCTTCAAAGGCGGCATCAAAGAACGTCAGGTCAACCAGCACCGTGGTGGTGCCGTCAACCAGAAGGGAGATACGGATAATTTGCGACTGTCCCAGGCGAGGCACTAACGATACGCCATTAATGGCGACCGAAGTGCCCCCTGTTTGCGCGGCAGACGCCACGACCTGGGATTGCTGACTGTTCACAATAGCGTTAGCAGGCATTAGTCTTTCAGTGCTGGCCTGGGGGCCGCAATGAGGGTCAAGGGCGGATATATCTCGAATCCGTATTCTTGCGCCTGGAACTTAATTTGAACGTACTTAGCTGAACGGCCAAAAGGTACATGAGCAGGATCGCGGATATCAGGGTTTTGCCCAAGGTTCTGTAGCTCCTCAAACTCCGCGCTAGCAAACTCACCTGGGTTGTTAGCGTAGCGGGCAAAGACCCGCACATCGGCCGTAGCCGCATAGGGGACATTGATACCTGTCCACCGCGTCAGCTTATCTCGGCCCTGCGTCCCCAGCCACGGCAGCGTGACCGACGACTCCAACGTACCGCCCTCTTGGACGTGCATGCGCCACACTTGCTGGCTGGCAAAGCGGCAATATAGTACTTCCCGAACACCATCTACATATGCTTCAGTAGCGTAGTCCACAAGCTGAGTCATGCGGCTTGGCCACACGGCCGCACCGCTATCCTGAGCCCGCACGTAGTCAAACACGATCCCGTTAGATGTCGCAGTAGGATCATCGTCGTCAACGCTCATACGCTCTCGGAACCAGAATCGGACGGTCTTGGTTAGCTCGTCACGGACGCCGATGGTCCACCAGGGCTCTTCAAGCCAGATGTCTTGGAGGAGCGGCTGGATTTTCTGACTGACATAGTTGCGTCCCGTCTGGCGGAGGATGTAGAAGCCTCGCTGCCAGGGGAAGATAAGACTGCCTGAAGGTGTTTCTGATATGGCCCGAGGACTGTCAATACCTGTCTCGGTGGTAATGACCGAACGAGATGGGACACCGTCCGTGCCAATCGTCCACGCGAAGATGGAGTTTTGGGTCCCGACAATAACTGCATCACCATACTCTCGAAGTACTGCAATGCGGTTAGTCCGGGATAGACTCTGTGAGCCGCCCCCGATGATTTGCGTGTTCGTACTGGGGAACTCGTCTGGTTTCTCTGCGTCGGACCAGAACAGCGTAGACAACGCTGGATCATCGTTGACTCCTGCGGTAGGAACACCGCCCAATACAATACGATCCTTGTGCGCCGTCCCTACCTGACCGGCAGGCGGAGCGTTGGCATACAAGAAATACAGATCGTCAATATACGTAGCATTGGCCGCATCAGACGAGATGATTTCAATGTCTGTGATGGCGGCCATGTCAGCGCTTACGAAACCGCCCGTATCAGTACCTGTACGCAGGATGCTTTCAGTCGTCCACGCTCCGGTGGTGCTGGTGGTGGAGGTGTAAGACCGATAAACTGTGTTATACGTCTTGTAGAATCGAATCGTGATACCGCCAGCATCGGCGGCCTTATAATACTGAAACTGAAGATAGTCGGTGTTAGCGAAGTCAGTGCCGCCATAAGGACGGGGACCGTTGAGGAAGTTACGCGCCGTGGTGAAATGAATGCGTACGGTAGCGGAAGTCCCCACTGAGAGCGCATGGGTGCCCACACGGGCCCCACCACCCGGCACAGAGGCGTCTGCCACATAAGCACTGCTACCGCCCAAGGTGACTGTCTCTCCGGTAATGGAGGGGTCCAGGGGCGATATCGGCTTGCTTCCCACGGGAAACAGGTACGGCGTCTCGTGGCCCTGACCGTCAAAGCGGAAGTGCTGCCCATACTTCATGGGCGCGTCACGTCCGTTGAGGACGACAAGCCACTGATCGTAAACGAAATGAGTCGTAAGCTGTGAGGCCGCCAGGCCACCCGAAGTACGCCGCACCGTGGTGGTCGTACCGGGATCACCCGCGTCGTAGCGGTGAAACTGACCCGTAGACCGGAGCATCAGGAGATGGGTCTCGAATGACAGCACGCCCGTGGCAGCCACGTACGTGGAGTACGTGAAGGGGGCAAACCAGTACAGATTGCCCGTCGGCCACGTGATTGCATCGTCCAGCAGAACGTCTTTCTTCATCGACGCCATGTGCTGCCCCGACGAATCGGAGTATAGCAGCATGTTTTGGGCGTCGTCATAGTGCCCTTCGGGGACGACTGTAGGCGGATCGTCGCGGTTAATACCCTTCCCAAAGGACTGGAACGGTTGCGGTTCGCCCTGGTCCCAGGTAGGCATTAGAAGTCACTCATTCCAAACTCGTCTGCGTCTTCCACAACCTGACTGGCCTGGGACTGACGGCGACGAATAACAGGGTTAATCTGCTCTTTGAACTGCTGCATGAACTTGGTGAAGTATTTTTCGCTGATGTCAGGATTGACCTTCGACAACATGAGCGACGACGTAAGCCGCGCCAACCAGCGATGGTATTCACGGGGGAACGTGGGAGCCATGGAGAGGATGTATGGAACGGCAGTCACCGTGGTCCCACCAAAGGCTAACGCAAGAGTCGCAGACGTGGCGGAGGCTATGGTGGAGACAGACTGATAGTCGCGGACCACGCTGACCTGGTTAGACTGCGGATCAGACGCGCCTACGATGATCTCAGCCCGCTGACCCGATGCCGCCGAATACACGTCGGTGAAGGTGGTCATGGAGCCGGTGATAGCGGTGCCAGCGTTGGTGATCGAAACTGTCCCCGCGTTGGTGTACGTCAAGGGCCGCAGCATGGGGATGTAGTCAATCTCAAGATCATAGCTGGTACTGACAACGGGGATGATGCGGAGCGTGCGATTGCCAACGATGTCGTAGTAGAAGACCTGGCCAGCAGGCTCCCCGGCCAACAGGTTGCCCGTGTTGTCCACGTAGGACTGCTCGGTGTCCTGCCAATGCTCGCCCTCGATCTCAGCGGGCATGAAGCGGATAGAGGTGTTGCTGGTGCAGATAATGCGTACTAGTTCAGCAAAGTCGGGCGGGAGGGTGACTTCCCCAGTGGTCCCTAGAACAAGGGACGTGGAGGGAGTATAGGTCTCGTCTTCCCGAGTGAACGCGGCAGAGTCGCTGTTGAGGGTGACCATGTTCCACTTACGCCGCACCAGCCGGAACTCGCGCTGCATGCTCTCGTAGGCTTCATTGGTCAGGTCAACAAGCTCTTCGTCGCTCCACTGGGAGGAGGCATACCCACCCGGCAGAATGGCGTCTACGCCCTGGCGGGCTCGACGCATAATTTGGATCAAATTCACGTTTAGATGCCCCCAAAGACGCGCTGCTTGTTTTGCCACACGTAACGGTCAAACACTTCCCCAGCCTTATACTTCATGTCCGAAGAGCGCGAGAACTTGCGATGCTCCTTAGCCCGACGCTCGTCGTCTTCAATCTTCTGAATCCAGCCGGGCTGCTTCCAGGTGTCGGCCGCCTTCAAGTGCTTCAAAAGGGCATGAACGCGAAACTTCTCCGGGGCGATATGGCAGACCAGGACATGGCCCTCTTCGTGACGCCGACCGATGTCAGGCGTCCACTCAAGACCCTCTGGCCCGATACTGCCAATACGTCCCCGGTAAGTTTTACGCTCTACCAAGATCAAATCGCCCTGCATGCTGCGGCGAAGGCGAAGTGCTTTGTCATAACTACGAAGAGTCCGTTCTGCCCGCGAAAGGTCGCTCATTTTATTCTCCTAAAATGTCCAATCATCAACCTGGATGAACTTACGAATGACTGTCCGAAGCATGTCAAAGGTGACCACTTCGGTAGCCGGAAACTTCCACTCAATGGTTTCCCGTGGAAACGCCGTTGTTATAACGCGCCCGGTAGGGCTCATTTGAAACAAGAGCGTATCGGCTTCCCTCTTAGGGTCGTCGTTGACCCATGCTTTGAATGATGCGAAGGAGCCAGTGATAACCATTTATTAAGCCCAGGTACCAGACTGCGCCACCATCCACCACTTGCTCACACCATCGCTGACCAGCGTCACGCTGTCGCCAACCACGTCAGAAGCGCCCGAGTTGGTGTAAGTCGTGTTGCCGGTAAGAGCCGTACCAGTTACGGTCGTCTTACCTTCGATGGTGTCGGCACCCGCGCGAGTCAGACGAACACCGGTACCGGCAGACGCCGCCCCAGTAATGACCGTAATACGCCCGCCCGGGAATGACGCCGCAGCGGGAAGCGTGTACGCCCCATCAACCGGAGCAATGACCGTACCGCCAACATGGGTACCCGTCAGCGTGGTTGAAGCCAGCGCGTTAAATACCGGCCCGATAATGGGACCGGCCAAGCTACCGGCCGTCAGAGCGCCAGTAACCGTCAGCGCGCCGCCCACGGTAGCCGCACCCGAGGCCGCCAGGGTGGCAGTCGTAAGGGCGGTAGCCGTGATGTTCTTGACCGGATTTACAGCCGAACCGATCTCAGCCATGTCGTCCGAGGGGACGAAACGGCCCTTGAACGGGGAGTAGAACTCACCGGACGTAGCCATTATGCGCCTCCAACGGCCGTACCAGGCCGGAACGTAAGTGTAGCAGACGACTGGATCGCGGAGACGCTGGAGATACCAACAACCAGCGAATCCACATAAGGAACGTTGACAGGCTCGCCGCTCGTGACCAACTCGGCAATGCCGTTGTCGGCCAGAACTTCGCCCTGCCAGGGGAAGTACATCACTTCGATAGCCGTAGCCAAAGCCGCCGTGGCCGAGGCTGTGGTCTCTTCAACAACCATCAGGTAATAGCCAGCCGGAACGCCCGTCAACTCGGTGCCGTCCGTAACCACCCAGTCGGTCGGAATCTCCCACGCCACGATATTCTCACCCGACGCCCACTGGGCCGGAGGGGCCACATAGGGGTTGGTGAGGGTGGCCAGGGTTGAACCCGTGCCGATGGAATACTTCAGCGCACCGGTCTGTGTGCCACCGTCCTGCGTGCCGACGTTGATCGACAGCACGTTGAAGGGCACCTTGGACAGGATGGCAAAGCCGGTGTTGTTGTCGGCGTTGACTGCCATGGGGAAGTCGTTGGCATCGGTGTCCTGAGCATCCACGGTATCATCCGTATAAACGCCGTCGTCCACCAGGCCCGCTACCCACAGATCGTTGGGGAGGCGGCCACCAAAGCCATACCACGTCAGCGCGCCACCAGAACGGTTCTGGATGCGAGCATACGACACGTCGTAGCCCAGCACCCGGCGAACCAAACGGTCTGGATCAGGGTTGACGATACCAGCAGCACCAGCACCCGCCACACCCGTACCGCTGTTACCAAGCTGCGTGCGCCCGGAAAGGACGCTGTTGAGATGGAATAGACCAGTGTTGGTCTGCTGATTTGTGCCGCGCGCCAGGTACTTAAGGCCGCGCGAGCGAGTCTTGAAATTGGCCAATGTAGGCTCCATTGCCCTGCCGGGGGTTGTCCCCAGCAGGGCTATCCATTAGGAGTTAGGAATTACAGCCCTTCCTGGGTAGCGTGAAGCTGCACGCCACTCGGATAGGCGGTGAGAAGACGACGACCGCCAAGGATGTTCCGGCGAGGACCAGCCGTACGGCGAGGCGTATAACGCATCTCAAGACCGACGATAAACTGCTCGTCAGCCGAGGCGTTAGTCATGGTCACGGCCAGATCGACCGCGATGGCGAAATGCGTGCTGAGCAGCGTGTTGCGGTTGATGATACCGAAGTCCGTAAACGTCGGGACGTTGGCCACCGTGCCGTAGGTCAGCGCGGGAATGGCAGTCGAGAGGGCCGTCGCCGGGGCGATCAGCACCGTAGTGCCAGCCACAAGCGGCGTATACAGCAAGGTAGCCGTCTCCGCATCAGCGTCGGTGGAATTCTTAGCCAGAAGTGCGCGGAACCGAACCTGCTTGGTGATGTCCACTTCGTCCAGCGAGATGATGGTGGCGATAGAGTCGCCAGCCTGGTTGATTTGCGCGCCCGAGATACCGGACGAGTTGATCTCGGCAAGCACCGGGGCACCGGTTGCGATACCGGCACCGGTCACGTAAGTCTGGAACTCTTGAGCCAGAATGAGCTTGCGAACCTCTTTCCACTCAATGTTGAAGTCACGAATCATTGGAATATCTCCTGTGGGGTAGGGGGGTCTCAGTGACTAGCCCCCGAGTTAGTACTGCTGGGGAGGGGGTGATTAGCCCCCTCCCCGTCTTCCTGCTTTAAGCTTCTAGCGCCGTCACGCGGGCCGTAAGGTCCGCGATAGCGCTGACGTTACTCGCTACCTGAGTCTCGACCGCATCCAGACGCGTCATGAAGCTGGCATCAGCCGCCTCATTGGCATCCAGACGGTCCTCGTGTTCCGTAAACGTCGCTTCCAGCGCTGTCAGACGTGCCTCAATGGCAGTCTCTCGCGCCTCGTCAACCGCCCCATCTGCCTCAAGGGCATCAAGACGGCTGTCGAAGACCTGATGCTCAGCATCGTTCGCTGTGGCATCCGCTTCGAGGGCAACCAGCCGACTTACGTCAGCCGGGGTACCAGCGGCACCCTGGGGACCAGCAGGACCAACGAGGCCCTGATCGCCCTTGTCACCCTTCTCTCCCTGCGCTCCGGTATCACCCTTCGCGCCGTCTTTCCCAGCCGGACCCACCGGCCCAGGCACCGTACTGTCGGCACCCTTCGGACCCATAGGCCCAACCGCACCATCCGCACCCGTAGCACCCTTCGGACCCTGGGGGCCTGGAGGGCCAACGGACAGCGCACCCTTGATGGCTTCGACCAGCTTGGCCAAGCCCTCAAAGTCGGCACATCCGTTGTCCTGCTTACCTTCCCATCTCTCGTCATGCATAGAGATGTCTCCTTACCGCATAACTGCGGCAGTGCGTAAATACAACCACGGTAGGTTAACGCACCATAGCTACCGTGATAGGGGGCTTAACCGTCCGGCCCCCGATTTACAGATATTACTCAGCGTAAACGAACATCACCTTCACACCGTTGGCCGTACCGAGCGACGTGCCCTCGATGTCAGTGTCCGAACCGTTGTCCACAACCGACCACGTAAGGGCGGCCATAGCAATCGGCTGCGGGTAAACAGCATAGAACATACGACCAGTCGCGGTCGAGGAACCAGCCGGGACGTTCAGGGCGGCGAGGTACCGCGTGGTACCCTCGGTCACCGTGTTGGTCTCGTACGCCAGCACCATCTCCGCCTCAGTCTCAGTGGCGTTCGACGCGGCGATGATGGCGATAAGGCCAACCGCACCAGCCTCAACGTCCACATCGTTCGTGCCGTCGAAGAACACGGGCATCGTCACACGGAGGTTCGCATACTGAAGGTCAGCACGCGACGCAATCTGACGAATCATGTCCGGGAGAAGGGCCGAGCCCTGGTTCCGGTTATAAGTCGCAGGCGCGAACTCGGAGGCCAGGTAGCCTTCGAGCAGGTTCATTGAAGCACCGAGATTTCCTACAGCCATTGTATTACGCTCCTATGCCCGGAAGCCAAACTCTCCTGGCTGGGAACCTTCGGCGGTCTCGCGGATCGCCCCAGGCCCCCGAGACAATCCGGGGTTGATTGGGTTATGAATCTTGACCAACTTCATCTTTGAACGTTCCGACTCGCTCATCAGTTCGCGTTCTATTAACTCAGTACGATAGGCGTCCTTGACAGGAAGATCATCAATGGGACAATTCAGCGCCGAACACCCCAACCGATAAGCTGGGGTGCCCGACACTGGATCGACCTTATACATTGACTGATGAAGAATCACGCGGGCCGCACCAATTGGCACGTCAAGGGTGTCTCGAACCACAAGGGCCTCGCCGCCAAACGTGACATTCTGCGGTACCCGCTCGCCTTTCTCATTGACCACACGGTTGACGAGTCGCACCACCGGACCCATTCCGAGAGCCATTTTTAACTCCTATTACTCAACGTGGATGTTGTTGACCGTCACGTCGATACCATCGAACCGGACGCACTTGTTCGGCGCGTCAAGGAAGAAGTTATCAACCATGTAGAAGAGGCCGGTCGCCACGTGCGTGTTCGCCGCAGGCACCAGCACGCTGCCGCCCCAGTCCTCGAACTTGCCGGGGACCACGGTGTAGCGCACGAGGGTGTCCACGTCGATCCCCATGAGCATGCCGTAGGGGAAGTTGTAGTCCACCAGCACCGGGATGTCCGACCACGTGAGCGATCCGCCCCGGTGACCGATTGACGAACCGGCGTCGAGGTTGTCGTTCCCGTGAGTGGGAGCCGAGTACCGCACATCGCCTTCACGAAGGGCCAGAAGCTGACGCCGCACGGCCTGCTCGCAAAGGAACTTGGTGATGTGGCCGCGCCCGCGCGCATACGCCACGTCGATGCCCTGCTGGAGGATGTCCGAAGACAGCGCCCCAACGGACGAGAACACGTACGACTTCAGGCTGTCCCAAGTCGTCCGGTTAAGACCGAAGTAATCGGACACGTACGTCCCGTCGTCCACCATACCGAGCAGGCCCATCGGAGCCTGGTAGTACGAAGTGTCGGCAAGGTCCGTAACCGTGGTCGCACCAGCGCGGACGATGGGGTAACCCGCCGCCGTCGTACCGGTGAAGTCCACGTTGATCTGAGCGTAGTTACCAGCGGGCGCGATACCGGTGACGGTACCCACACCGTTGGAAAGGATGTTACCCGTGGCAGTGTTGATAACGGCCACGATCTGCCCAACCTGGAAGAACCGGCTGGCGTTCGTCACGCCCGTGGGGAGCGTAACCCCACCCGGAGCCTGGACGCCCAGGACGGTCGAAGAAATGGTGCTCGACGCCTGCCCAAGCACGTCCGCGCCATAGTGGCACATCGCCTTGTTGCGGATGTCGGTCAGGTTCTCCACCAGGTGATCCATGATGTACGACAGGGTGCGGACGAACGAACCACGGTTCGTCTGCGCCTGGTCGATGGACTCCTTGGTGATCTGGAAGCGCGCAGCAGACTTACGGAACGGGATGGTGAAGAAGCCGCTCTGCTCCGAAGACGGAGTAGGAAGCTGACGCCCCTCGCCCACGAACCCGATGCCGCTGTTGTCCCGACGAAGGTGGGCCGGAAGAATCACGCGCCGCCCGTCGGCCGTCGAAGTGTCGCCCTCGGTGAAGAGATCGAGCGCGACGGTCTCCGTGTGGACGTTCTCCACCACGTAGTCCTCGTACTCGTCCTTCAGGAGGGGGTTAATCGCAGAAAGGTCCATCATTGGAAGTTACTCTCCGGTTTACTCGTCGCCCTGGGTCTTTCCGATCCAGCGGGCAACGGCTTGTTTGTGGAAGTCAGCCCGTCCCTTAGGGGTACGGAGGTTCGGTTTTGCAACCTGTTCCTCTCCCTGGGGAGCGGGGGTAGCTGCGCCACGCGGTGTCGCCTTCGGGGTACCAAAAGCTGAGTCGGCTTTCGCCTTCTTAGCCTGGAGCCGTGACGCCACATGCGGGCGAATCAGCCGGTTAAAAATGTCGTCCACAACAGTCACGTCACCAGAGAGGAACGCCCGCCGCAACTCCGGGTTGGCATTAATCATCATGGTCATGGACTGCTCGAACGGGAACACCATCTCTGCCAGATCGCCATCTGCCGCCGCCTTGAATCCGGCCTTCTTAGCCAGTTCAACGACGCGGGTATGGGCACGCTCGTTCACACCAATGATATGCTGCGACATCAGTGCGGCGTTGGCGCTCTCCAACCGCTCGAAGTACTGAGGGTCAGATTCCAGCAACGTCAGAAGCTTCTGGACACCAGGAGCCTGTGATCCAGCGACTTTCTTAAGGTCGGACCAAATCTCCTGAAACTTCCCTGCTTCGGGGGCAGCCTGTTCCTCGCCCTTGAGGGCGGCAACCAGCTTGTCCACCAGCGCAACCTTCTTGCTGAGGGCTTGGAAGCCTTCAGGAATCTGGCTAAGCTGGGACTCCAAAGCAGCTACTTTCGCCTCTAGACTAGCCTTCTCCGCATCGGGAGGCGTGGGTTTTGCCGCGAGTGGCGTACCGTCCGGGTTGAGTCCGTATTCGGCCCAAGGATTTGCCGCCTGGCCTGCACCGGCCATTGCCGACTCTTGTGGGGTCGGCTGTCCTACGATAACGTTAGGAGTGCTCATTCACCTGATCTCCTTTAAGGGTTGATCTTACCGATGCTTGTAGTTAACTTTCTCGGACACGCCCTGCTTCGAGGACGCCGGGCCAGCCGCCTTCTGATAGGCAGCCTTCCCACCGCAATCGCTACCAGCACGCACTTCCTGCTTGCCCTGAGCCTTGCTACCGTTCGCCATTTCAGTCTCCTTTAGCTGACGGACATGCCGCCAGTGCGGGGTTTCATCCCCTTCATTTTTTGGCCTTTAGCGGCCGCCTTCTGGAACTTCGCCTTACCATACTTCTTGCGGCCGATTGATGCCGCAACAGCGCCGGGGTTGCTTACATCACCCTCAGCCGCGATCTTTGACTTAAGTTTGTCGAAACCGACGTAGGCCATTACTTAACCCCCATCCCACCCGTAGCTTTGTACTCTTTCTTGCCAGCCTTCGCCTTCCGCTTCTCGGAAAGCATGATGGCAACCGCCTGCTTCTGTGACTTCACGGGCTTCCCGGAGCCGCCCGACTTCAGCGATCCAGACTTCCACTTATCCATCACTTCGTTCCAGGGCATTACTTGACTCCAAACCCACCGGTTTTCTTGCCCTTCTTCTTGGCTTCGACCTTCTTACCAAACTCTCCCGGCAGGGAGGGGATAGGAGCAAACGGCTGCTCGGCCACCTTGGGGGGCTTTGTCTTTTTCGTCTCGAAGTATTGGGGCATTATCGACCTACTCCAAAGCCGCCAAAGCGCGGACGTGACAGCTTTTGGCCGCCAATCGCACGGCGGGCCTTGGAAAGGGTGTCGGGCGCTACAGTGCCCTTGTCGATCTCCTCAAGCTCCTCGTCCAGGTCATCCTTGGGGAGTTTGCCAGCAGGCTTCTTGATCTTAGCTACCGGCTGCTCAGCGTACAGGTCATCAGCGTCGTTCGTGTAGCGCGGCATTACTTTGCCTTACGAGCCGCCGACTTGGCCGGGCCACTGACCCATCCGGGGGTACCCGCCGACCGGCTCACGCCGGGGACGTTCATCACATGGATCGGGATGCCGTTCTTGTCAATCGGCTTCTTGATGTCGTGAAGCGGCTTCAACACCTTGGTCGTCTTGTCGTTATACTTCTTGTCGGTCGCCATCATAGCTCCTTGGCTGCGAAGTTGTAGGGCTTCGGGTCTTCAGCCACTTTGTTGTACATGTACAGCCGAACCGTACACATACCGTCGTGGAGACGGGTTATTACGTCAATAGCCTTCAGTCGATCCCGCATGTCGGCGGGCAGGGCGTCTTTAATCGCCCTTGCCACCACCTTCGCTTCCTCCTGATTCATTCCCGCTCTCCCCGCCCTGCATCTCCCTTGTAGGAGCCGCGTGGGCTGATCCGCCGCCTTCACCGTCGCCCGCACCCTTCTCGCCACCCTGGGGCATTCCCATGCCCTTGATGGCCTTCGAGAGGATCATGTCAGCTTGATGCTGCTGCATGTGCATATACCAAGCCTGCTGGATGGGCTGCGGAAGGGCTTTAAACTCCGCCGTCAGCGCCAGCCGTCTATGCGTCAGGAAGTGTACCGCGTGGTCATCCACAATGGGGACGACACGAACGGGCATGGTTTGGACCATCTCCATGCCTGCCATTGCCTGCATCTGAGGATCGGGAATGGCAGATATGGACTGAGCGGACTGTCTAGCCCATTCCATAAACTCAGCGTTTTCTTTATAAGCATGTTTCGTGTCTTCCTCAACGCCCGGCCGCATGTTCAGCATGCCAAGGTCTTCCAGCATCTTGATCTTCTGAGCCTCGTCCATGAAGTCCAGCGCGCCCACCTGGGCAAGCTGCATGTACGTCTGAAGCTTCTCAGAGGATGTGTTGGGGCGGGTTGACCCGGCCTCTACTTCAACCGTGACACCGTCGTCCCAATCCGCGCCCAAAAACTCCGCAAACGTGAAGCCGCCAATAGCATCACGCACCGCCATAACGCGGGGCGTATGAGCATTCTGACGCCACACTTCAAGAGCCTTGGTGGCGAGTTCTTGGTACCCGGCTTCGAGGCCAGCAAACACGGTAGCCCAACGGCCGAAGCCGCGTTCTGTAAGCGATTGCACGGTTCCCACCGGAGTACGACTCCCCATACTCCGACCACGAACAGCAGCAAAAGCACCCGATAGCTCATCAAAGGACTGCTTAATATCAGTAATATACTTAACCAAAGACTGGGGCGCTTCAGCACCGGGAAGACGCGTAGGAGCCGCTCCGCCGACGGGTGTATACTCAATCTGGACGCCAATCTCACCACTAATGCGTGAGGGGTTGGTGTTGGCCGGAATGAGCCACACCGGGTTTGCCATGCGCGCCATAATCATGGTCAGCATGGATTCAGCCTTATTAAGCTGATACTGCTTCGGGAGCATGTCGTCAGCGGGGGAATAGCCCCACGCCCGACCGCCAACGGTACCAAACTTGTAGTGGATGAGGGGGTAAAACTTACGCCCTGAGCCGCCACGGTTGCGCCACGGATACGGGGTCTTCTTCTCAAGAAGCTTGCCGTCCGAAGTCATCGCGATGTACGCGCCCTTCGGATACTCTTTATGCTTCTTTATGTACGCTCTGAAGACGACGACTCGCTTCGAGAGCATATCGCCAGCCAGGCCAACATACGGAGAACCGGAAGCAATGCCAGGAGTAATATTTGCAATAGACTCCTTGTGGACCATGCCCGAGTCCTGGGAGGCGGTGTTCTGGCCCCCCTCGATACGATAGCCCCAAATCTGCTCCACCTGTTCCTCGGTGAAGGACTGGCAGATCATAATGAAGGGCTGATCTTCCAGGTCTTCAATAACCGGGTCTAGATAGACTTCGAACGGGGAAATGGAATCGAAGCGGATTTCGCCCCGAGGCACCCACTCGATCTGGTCAGGCGACTCAGCCAGCATGCCACCGCACTTGGGGCACTGGGGCTGGTTAGGGTCCAGCTTTTGGGCTGAGTAGACCGAACCACAATCGGTGCAGACTTCCTTGGCGATAGCCTCCTCGCCAGTCTCGTCTGAGTTATCCCACACCACTTCCTGGAAGCTGTTGCCGGTGAGAAGAAGCCAGTCGAGCATGTGAGCCCGTGCCTTCTCGAAACCGCCCTCTTTCAGGACAATGCCAAGCTGAGCATCGGTTGCCGCAGCCGCAGCCACCGCCCGAGAGTCGTCCCGGGTGGGGACGCCAATGTAGCGGGGCGTGTGCTGAGCAATGGCCGACTTCACGGTATCCAGAGTAGCCCGGAAGTAGTTGGTAACAGGCGTCGGGACCGAGGGGCTCAGGCGGCGTTGCTGCCAACGACGCGCATTGGTGTTGTACAAAATCCACTGGTTGCCCAGGTGGAAATTGATGTTACCGAACCAGGAACGCTCAATGAGATGGCGGCGCTGTGAAAGACGGCGCTTCATCTCCAGGACGTTAGCCGCATCCTTGTCGGACGCGTCACGGGGTTCTTTGCTAGCCAAGTGGGGCCTCGTCCTCACGTGCGTTATCTAGCTGCCGCAGCATCGCCGCCGCGTCAAAGTTAACGTCGTCAGGGTCAGGAGACAAGTACGTCACCGACTGTGTCTCGTCTTCGGCAAATGGGTCTTTATCAAACTGCGGTGCTATCTTAGGCGGCACTCGGCCAGCCGTCAGCGCAATCAGACCACGGAAGTCATCGTTTAAACGAGCGTAGTCAAGCTCAAGCCGCTCTCGCCGATTCATCTCCGCAGCGAGTTGAGCCTCAAGTTTGGCAATCTGTATCTGGAATGCTGTATGTTCGTCTCTAAGTTCGTCTAGGTCTTCTTTACCAATCCAGGCCACTGTGGTCCTCCTTCCCGCGCCATGCAGGCGCTTCTTCCATCTGGAAGTCATCGTCCAGGCCGGAGGTGATGATGCTCTCCCGGCCCTTCATCTTGGGGCGAGCCGCCAGGTCCGCCTCCCAGTGCAGCCGGGAGTGACGGTCTAGGGTATCGCTGATCTTATAGGCGTCCTGGATTTCGGTCAGGTCGTTGGCCGTTACGCGAGTCGGCAGGATGCTGAGCGCGTATCCGGCTGCGTCTACGGTGTGGAAGTGCTGCTTTCCTACGATCTTGAGGTTCTTAGCTGTCCCGGTGTGGTCGAAGACCGCCTGGCCACGGACCCGGTACTCTGGTCCCTGGCGTCGGAGGTTGTGACAGTCGGCTGCGACGACAAGGCCGCGCGTTTGAGCCTGGAGGAACATGGCAACACGCGCCCACTCATCACCGCTCGACGGGGCCACTCCAAGCCCAGCCTGGACATACAAATCCGCAATGCTAACAGAGCCTGATTTCTTAGATAGCGACGTAGAAGCCCAGGCGGAGTGATCCATGATGCGACCGCGTACAGGGAAAGAGCCAGTAAGTTTATCAATATTGATGGCATGCTCTTCCGCTTCCCGGCCTTCGGCCCAATACTCGCGATAAATGAACGGGGCGTTTGGCTTAACCCCTTTATATTCTTGATCGTCGGGGTTTACCGTGACCCAAATTGCACATGTAACGCCTGTAGAACGAGCCGGATCAACTCCAAGCCAGCGGGGCCAGTGAGCAGGAGGCTCAAACCCGTCAATAACACGGAAATCAGGAATAAGCCGAGTAGAACCCGCGTCCATTGTTGCATAAACGTAACGGGCTCTGATGGCTTCCGGCATTGACAAGTACAGTTGCCGGGTTGATTCGTCAAGGTGCGGGTTCTCCAAAGACGAGGAGCGCAACAGCTTACGAGTCGTCTTATTGGTTGGACGCCCGTGGGGCTGTTCAAACGTCAAAAATCTACGCCGCAGCCAGTTATCGCCCTCATCGTTAGCGATACTGATGATCTTACGCTCGTGACCCGGCACCGAGTTTAAACGGCACCGCAACAGGAGGATTTGGTACGTATCGAAGCCGATTTCCTCGGCCTGGTCAATACCAATCCACGAATACTCGATGTTCTTAAGCTTATCTAGCCGACCCGGTTCGAGGTTGGCAAACGTGATTTCCGAACCGTTTACGAAGCGCACCATATTGGT
>JGI1027J12803_100486796_pt1 | contig 25350 bp, 24 predicted proteins | sample IowNatreferecore_FD_12803 | JGI IMG/M metagenome (IMG submission 12803) | reverse complement strand
GTAGACAACTCCTATGTTGATCAGCAATTCGGGCAGGGCAACTATGGTGTGGGTGCGAACCTGCTTTTGTTTAACGGATTATCACTTCAAAATGCGATTAAACAAAATGCGCTTGCTTATGATGCCAGTAAAATGGATCTTCAACAACAGAAAGATAACATCACGCTGAATGTTGTACTGGCCTATCTGACTGTTTTGAGCAATCAGGAAACACTGGATATTGCAAGAAGGCAGGCTTCTGTGGATTCTGCGCAGGTGGCCCGCCTCGAAATTCAGAACGAACAGGGCGCGATACCGCCGGCTACTTTGTATGACCTCAAAGGTCAATACGCAAGCGACCTCGTTAATGTAGTAAATGTTGACAATGCACTTCAGACTGCTAAAGTCAATTTGTTTAACGTGATGAATGTTCCCTATCAAAAGGATGCAACATACGAAATGGTTAACATGAATGCCGACGTGAGTGATTTACGCAACTCGCCCGACAGTATTTTTCAAAATGCACTGCAGATTATTCCCAACATAAAAGCCTCGGATCTGCGGGTGGCGTCTTATCAGAAAAGTATTGCAGTTGCCCGTGGTAAATATTATCCTTCGCTTTCCTTATACGGGAATCTGAATTCAGTATGGAACTCAACCAATACCACTACGTTTCAGGGCGCACCGATTGTTACGGAGACAAAAGATTATGTTACGATCGGCACTCAGAATTATCTGGTGAATGCACCCGGATTTGAATCAACAACTCAGAAAACTTCCTTTGGAGATCAGCTGAAGAATAACCGCTATCAGAATTTTGGTCTCCAGTTGAATATTCCTATTTTAAATTATTTGTCTGTCAGAAACAGTGTGAAAACTGCCAAGCTGAACTATGAAAATGCAAAAGTCCTTGCTAATTCTTCAAGAAATCTATTGCAGCAGCAGGTGGAACTGGCTTGGCAGAATTTGCGTTCGGCATACGGGCAATACAAAGGATATGTGGAACAGGTAAAAGCCTATGGGGAATCTTTCAGGACAGCAGAAATACGGTTCAATGCCGGCGCTATTACATCCGTAGATTATGTAATCGCTAAAAATAACTACGATCGCGCCAATATCAATTTAAGCGTAGCACGGTACGCATATATATTCAGAACAAAAATTCTCGAATACTATCAGGGACGGTTGAGTTTTTGATCGTTGGCGGTTGATCGCTAGCGCTTATCATGGATCCAAATAGTAAATTCGAAAAATTACAACTTTTTGGAATCAACTTACTCCATCCACTCTTTCAGACAATTCCCCATTTTTTCTGTTTCCACCATGAATCCATCATGACCATACAGCGAATCGATTATGATCAGTTTGCTATTCGGAATATTATCTGCGAGGAATTCCTGCTCTGACAAGGGACACAAAATATCACTTGTAATTCCTACGATCAGGGTGCGTTGTCGAATGGACGACAAAACCTTTTTCAAATCACCGCCACGGTTCCGCCCGATATGATGACTATCCATGGCTTTGGTTAATAGCCAGTAACTGTACGTATTAAAACGACGTGATAGTTTATTTCCCTGGTAGGAGATATAGGACGAAGCCCGGTAATTATCCAGCTTGTTTATTTCCGGGTCTGTCTGCTTTTCTTTCATGATCGCAAAATTTCGGTAGGTCAGGATCCCAATACCCCTCGCAGCGCGAAGCCCTTTTGACCCTGCCTCCGGATTGCGGTCCATCCAGGTTGGATCAGCTTCAATGGACAGTCGTTGGGAAGTGTGTATTGCGATGCCCCAGGGGCTTTCTGCCGCTGAAGTGGCAATCAGGAAAAGATCATTGATGATAGCTGGTTCCATCAGACTCCACTCAAGTGCCTGGTAACCGCCCATACTTCCGCCCATTAAAAGATGAATATGTTTAATGCCCAGGTGTTTCCTTAAGAGAATATGCGCCTTTACCATGTCCCGGATGGTAATCATCGGGAAACTGCTGAAATATGGTTTACCTGTAGCGGGATCCTCCGTCAACGGCCCTGAGCTGCCATAGCAGGAGCCAATAATATTGGCGCATACTATAAAATGTTTTTCAGGATCCACATAACGATGCTCCCCTACCATACCAGGCCACCAGCGGATTACGTCCGAATTGGCCGTCAGCGCGTGGCAAATCCAGATTACATTATCTCCTGCCTCATTGAGACTGCCATAGGTATGGTACCCGATCCGGATATCAGGTAAGACCTGTCCATTCTCCAGTGGAAAGGGCTGATAGCGATGAAATTCCTCCATGCTGCAGATTCAAAATTTATGGTGCAAAATAAGAACATGCATGAATTACCTTTGCAAAAATCTTTTTTATGATCCATGTTGAAGTGAACCGGGTTAGCAACGACTACGGATTTGAGGGAAAAGATGCCAGTGGTCATACCGTAAAAATGGATTCCAGTCCAGAAAGCGGTGGACATGATTTTGGCATCCGGCCCATGCAAATGCTTTTAATGGGTCTTGGGAGCTGCAGCGGGATTGACATCATTTCCATTTTAAAAAAACAGAAACAAACAGTAGATGGCTTCCGTATCCTAATAGATGGCGAAAGGGAAGAAGGTAAAGAAGCCACCAAATGGAAATATATTAAGATTATTTTTGAAATGAAGGGCTCGATTGAACCGGAAAAAGCGCAAAGAGCCTGTGCACTGTCCATTGAAAAGTACTGTTCTGTGGCCGCAACACTGCTTGGCGCAGGCTGTAAGATTGACTGGGAAACAAAATTCATATCCTAAACAAATTAAACATGTCTTTACACCCCGTATCCAGAATGATCCGCACGCGCGTGGAGCAAACCAGTGAAATGGAACACTCCTCGCCGGTTTTTCTCACCAGCAGTTTCAATTTTGACAATGCGGAAGAAATGCGGGCGGCTTTTGCGGATGAAACCGATGACAATATTTACAGTCGCTTTTCTAATCCTTCGGTACAGGAATTTATTGACAGAATGTGCGTTCTTGAAGGTGTGGAATCGGGATTTGCCACAGCCTCAGGAATGAGTGCAGTATTTGCAGCCATGCTCAGCTTTCTAAAAAAAGGCGATCACCTGATTTCCTGTAATGCAATCTTTGGAAGCACACATACAGTGATCACGAAAATTCTCCCGAATTACGGAATCGAGTTTACTTACGTACCTGCGAATAATCCGGAAACCTGGCAGGCTGCAATCCGGAAGAATACTAAAATGATATTCCTCGAAACACCGACCAACCCGGGGCTGGACCTGATCGACCTTCAGTATGTCGGTGAACTTGCCAGGAAAAACAATATCATTTTTTGCGTGGATAATTGCTTTGCCACCCCCATTGGTCAACTACCGGCTGAATTTGGTGCAGACCTGATCGTGCACTCAGCCACAAAATGGCTGGATGGCCAGGGTCGTGTTCTGGGAGGAATCGTTCTGGGTAAGAAAAAACTGATCCATGATATTTACCTGTTTTGTCGCAGCACAGGACCGGCGCTTTCTCCTTTCAATGCATGGATTCTGAGCCGAAGTCTGGAAACTTTGGAAGTCCGGATGGAACGCCATGTCTCCAATGCATTCTATCTCGCGCAACAACTGCAGCAGCATCCCGCAATCAGCTGGTTAAAGTATCCTTTCCTGGAATCCCATCCGCAATATCAAATTGCAAAAAAACAAATGAAAAACGGGGGTGGGCTAATCTGTTTTGATCTAAAAGGCGGTTTGGAAAGCGGAAGAAGATTTCTTGATCAGTTGAAAATGATTTCACGAACTGCAAACCTCGGTGATACCAGGAGTATTGCTTCACATCCCGCAAGCACCACCCACGCAAAATTAACAGAAGAAGAACGGATGGCCGTGAATATATCGCCGGGGCTTATACGAATATCATGCGGGCTGGAACATAGGGAAGATATTTTGCAGGATATCGTTCAGGCATTGTAAATGTGGTGAATGTGGAATTGTGAATATGAGGAAATGTGGAAATTGAATGTGGGAATGACACCGGAGAAGGTGGTTTGCAATGACGAATTCTTTATTGAAATAAAGAGCCTTGCAGTAGTTTTTGATTTCGACAGAAATACCATGCACTTATTAAGTATGATATTCTCCTTCATTCACAATGATCTTTGAACCTTTGCAGGACAAAGTTCATTGAAGTGAGATTACCGCAACGGTGAAATCACCTTGTGGGATTGCTTATTTATACGTCCCTACCTCATACCCACATTGTAATTTGCAAATTTAATTTTCTCATTTACTCATATTCACAATTCCACATTCCCCACATTAAAAAGAATCCAAAATTATCAGAAAGACTGATTCCTTATTCCCCCCAAATTTCTTCCTTTCCTTCGAGCCAGTGCTTGACAGAATCGGTGGTTACGGATTTTGGTCTTTCCAATGAGTGCCCGAGCGCGCGATCCCAGCAAAGACTGGCTAATACACCCAGTGATCGGCTGACACCAAACAGCACAGTATAGAATTCATATTCTACCAGGCCAAAATGTACGAGTAGCGCACCACTGTGCGCATCTACATTCGGCCATGGGTTTTTTATTTTGCCCAGGGATTGTAATACAGGAGGTACCGCTTCATAAATATTCCAAACTGTTTTTACCAGGGAATCATTTGGCAAATGTTTTTTTCCGAATTCCATCTGAGCACTAAAACGTGGATCAGTTTTCCTTAAAACTGCATGCCCGTATCCGGGAACTACTTTTCCCTCGCTTAATGTCTTTTTCACATAGGTAACAATCTGTTCTTTGGTTGGAAGTTCGGTTTTCAGCTCTTCGCGGAGTTCAAGAATCCATTTGATCACTTCCTGGTTTGCCAGACCATGCAGGGGACCCGCGAGGCCATTCATACCGGCCGCAAAACTCAGGTATGGATCGCTGAGAGCCGAGCCGACCAGATGGGTTGTGTGTGCACTTACATTCCCGCCTTCGTGATCCGCGTGAATGGTCATATACAGTCGCATAAGATCCTGGAAAATATCATCCTTGTATCCCAGCATGTGGGCAAAATTTCCGGCCCAGTCCAGCAAACCATTCGGCTGGATATGATCCCCGTTTTTATATTTTCTTCTATATATGTAAGCGGCCACACGGGGAAGACGTGCAATCAGGTTCATGGAATCATCAAATACAGCTTCCCAATAGTCCTTTTTATTCATGCCCTGGGCATATTTTTTCGCAAACACACTTTCTGTCTGCAACGCCATGATAGCAACGACAAACTGCGTCATTGGATGACTGGAAACGGGCAATGCCTCAATGGCATCAAAAACATAATTGGGAACATGGCTGCGGCGCTGCCAGTTGGCTGTTAGCTCATGCACATCCTTTTCAGTCGGCAACTCTCCCAGTAACATGAGGTAAAATAGCCCTTCCGGTAATGGTTCACCCCCACCATTTATGTGTGGTAATTTCTCCTGAAGTTCGGGAATTGAATAGCCCCGGAAACGTATGCCCTCCTTCGGATCCAGTATAGAAGTTTCAGTAACCAGGCCAGTCATACCACGCATACCGCTGTAAATTTGGGAAAGCGTGACTTCTCCAATTTTTTTTGAGCCGTGTTTTTTTAGTATGTCTTTGATCTCGGCATTGAGATCCTCCGCTTTTACCTTAAACCTTTCTTTGATGGGCATGCTGGGCATTTATTGGATGATCTGGTATAGGTTGTTAAAGTTAAACCATGATTGCTGTTGGAACAAAAGATTGAATCCGAATTCTAAAAATAAAAAAATGAAAAATTTCTACTTGGGAGCTTTCCAGTAGAGCCACAAGGCTACAAAACCAAAAATGATATTTGGCATCCAGGCTGCGAGCATTGGTGAAAAATTACCTTTGGTTGCAAATGTCACAGAAAATTTATCCATGATTACAAAAACTGCAGCCATAACAAGCCCCACAGCTAACAACAACCCGCTACCACCACGAACTTTCCGGGTGGCAATCACAGCGCCTATCATTGTTAGAATAATAACAGAAAACGGAGTCGCGTCCCGGTGATATCGCTCTTCCTTATATGTATTGAGGCCTTCTGATCCGCGGACCTCTTCTAGGCGGATAAAATTCTTCAGCTCCGGCGTAGTGAATTTATCTTTCAGATATTCATCTCTTCTCAACTCTTCGGGTTTAACATTCAAATTGATATTCATTGAAGGAATCATCCTGGCTGTTTCCTTCAATCCTTCATTCGTATGCTCAACCACATTGGAAAGCAACCAGTTTTTTTTTGAAGTATCCCAGCGCATAGTCTCTGCACGCAGATTATAATAAATTCTGTTATTTTTTATTTTGGAAAGAAAAAAAGCGCCTGCAGATTTTCTTGCGGTATCATAATACCGGAGTCCAACATAAGTTTCCGCATTTACACGCAGGTAAAAATTATTTGTACGATAAGGATCTGCATTGTAGGAACTATGCGGATCAATATAGGTCGACTGAAAATTCGTTCGGATCTCATTTGCCCGGGGAACCCAATACTGGCTTGCAAACCAGAAAAATGTAGCCAGAAGGAGCGCGCCAATCATAAATGGACGCAACATCCGGTTATATCGCACACCGCCTGCCAGAATCGCAACAAATTCCGATTGGCCGGCCATTTTCGAACTGAAATAAATAACAGCAATAAATACCATGAGGGGAAAAATCATGGACATGATAAACGGAATAAAGCCAATAAAGTAATGTGTTACCAGCTGCCAGGAACTTAGTCCGGATTTAACAAAATCATCTGCTTTTTCACTCGTGTCTATCACTACGGCAATTACCGTGATAGTGAGCATGGTAAACACAAAAGTGGTCAGGAATTTCTTTAATATGTACCAATCCAGTTTTTTCATGCTTTCAGGGTTGCAAATTAGCTCTTCCCGCCTGAACCACCCGTCACATTTTATCAGTTTTAGAAGGACTTTACCATTTATCTTCGCTGGCCTAAATCAAACCGGATGTTTTTTAAGTTGAATCTCTGGCTGGTCATATTTGCTTTATTTATTTCTAACAAAATATTTTCGCAGGCAATCGGAAATTATGATCAGCATGAAGCATTCGCCCCTATTTTCTATCCTGCATTCGGGGATAAAGTCAGGACGGCAGCTGGTATACCCGGACCCGATTACTGGCAGAACCAGGCTGACTACATTATACGGGCAACACTCGATGATATCAATCAGGAAATCTCAGGCAGTGTACAAATCGGCTACAAAAATAATAGCCCTGAACCCCTTTCCTTTTTATGGATCCAGCTGGATCAGAATATTTATAAGCCGGATTCCCGCGGGGAGGAATCCACACCGCTGGGTGGCGGCCGCTATGCGAATCATGGATTTGATGGCGGATATCAGATTCAGTCCGTCAGGGTGGAAACTCAGGGCCATGAGGAAAAAGTCCATTATTTCGTCAATGATACCCGGATGCAGATCTTTCTTTCGCAGGTACTAAAGGGTTATGGCGACTCTCTGAAAATAATTATTGAATACAGTTTTGGAATTCCCGAGCGTGGTACTGACCGCATGGGGCGGGTGGAGACAGAAAATGGATGGATCTACACAATCGGCCAGTGGTATCCGCGCATGTGCGTTTATGATAATGTAGTTGGATGGAATACACAACCCTATATTGGTGCGGGCGAATTTTACCTCGAGTTTGGAAATTTTGACTTTACGATTACGACTTCGCCGGAAATGCTCGTTGTCGCATCCGGCGAGCTGGTTAACCCCGAAGAAGTACTTACTCCCGAACAGATTAAAAGACTTGAAGCCGCCCGCAACAGCAATCAAACAATAATGATTCGTACTGAGGACGAAGTTAAAAATAAAAAAGGTAGGTTGAATAAAACTAAGCTTGCCTGGCATTTTAAATGCAATCATTCCAGAGACGTCGCCTTCGGCGCTTCGGCAGGCTTTGTCTGGGATGCAGCAAAAATCAATTTACCGGAAGGAAAAAAATCTTTGGCGATGTCGGTTTACCCGCTTGAGTACGCCAAAGCTGGGGGGTGGAAAAGGTCAACGGAATTTGTGAAGGGAGCAGTTGAAAGTTATTCCAACAGGTGGTATTCCTATCCATGGCCGAATGCCGTGAATGTTGCGGGATCCGTAAGCGGCATGGAGTATCCCGGTATTGTATTTTGTTATCTTTTAAGCCAGGGGAAGGAATTGTGGAGTGTGACGAGTCATGAGTTCGGTCATAGCTGGTTTCCGATGATAGTAGGCAGCAACGAACGGAGATTTCCCTGGATGGATGAAGGGTTTAACACGTTCATAAATAGTGTTGCTGACAAGGATTTCAATAAAGGAGAATTTTATACCCAACCGAAGTACAGAGAACGCTCCGTCCGATTTTTTCAATCCAGTTCAGAATCCGTCATGACGAGCCCGGAAGTAACCAATTCCAGATATTTATCGGTGAATGCGTATGATAAACCTGGTATGGGTCTGGAATTATTACGTTATGATGTTTTGGGAGAAGAAAGATTTGATTCGGCTTTTTGTTATTATATCCGCAACTGGGCATACAAGCATCCTACACCCTGGGATTTTTTTCATGCCATTGAAAACGCCAGTGGTGAAGAGTTGGGCTGGTTTTGGAAAGGATGGTATCTGAATAACTGGAAAATCGACCAGGCTGTGGAAGGAGTAGAATATGTTCAATCCAACCCGGCCAATGGTGCAATCATCACGATTCAAAACCGAGAAAAACTTCCCATGCCGGCAACAATTGAGATAAGAGAAATTGACGGTAAATCCGGAAAGCTAACACTTCCAGTCGAAATCTGGCAGCGGGGCGGCGAATGGAAATTCTATTATCCGTCCAGACGCAAAATAGAAAGTGTCACGATCGATCCGGATAAAATGCTTCCCGATTCAGACGAATCCAATAATGTATGGAAAGCAAATTGAGTGTACGAATGATCCCGGGTCTTATTACAGCCTTTCTTTAAGGATATTTATCTGGGCAGACTTCCAGAAGCTAAAATCCCCCGCAAGAATGTGCAAACGTGCCTGGCTTAAAAGATGCAGGTAGAAAGCCAGGTTATGAACACTGGCAATCGTCAGCCCGGTCAGCTCCTTGCTTTTTAATAAATGCCTGAGATAGGCTTTGCTGTATTGATTGCTAAATGAACATTCAATTCCCTCGTCAATAGGGGAAAAATCATGTTCCCATTTTTTATTGTCGATGTTGATTACGCCCCGGCTGGTAAACAACATACCGTTTCTGCCATTACGGGTTGGCATTACGCAATCAAACATATCAATGCCCAGACTAACGCATTCCAATAAATTCCAGGGAGTTCCCACACCCATCAGGTAGCGGGGCTTTTCTTTCGGGAGATTTTCGCAACACAACGCTGTCATTGCATATAATTCATCTTCGGGTTCACCCACACTCAACCCTCCAATCGCATTCCCCGGAGCATTTTTGGAAGAGACAAACGCGCATGACTCACGACGCAGTTTTTCGAATATACCACCCTGGACGATAGGAAATAAATTCTGTGTATAACCATATGGTTCGGACGTTTCATCGAATCGTTGAAAACACCTGTCCAGCCAGCGGTGGGTCAGATGCATGGATTTTTCTGCATATTCATAACCGGTACCAAAAGCTGGACACTCATCGAAAGCCATGATAATATCTGCCCCGATGCTTCTTTGAATGTTCATGACTTTTTCAGGGCTGAACATATGCGGCGAACCATCGATATGGGATTTGAACACTACGCCTTCTTCAGAAATTTTGCGGGTGCCTGCGAGTGAAAATACCTGGTACCCTCCGCTATCCGTGAGGATCGGCCGGTTCCAGTTCATAAAACGATGCAGCCCCCCTGCATCTTCCAGTACTTTAGTCCCTGGTCTTAGATATAAATGATAAGTATTTCCAAGTATTATTTTGGCCTGAACTTCCTGCACAAGTTGGTCACCACTCACTGCCTTCACGCTCCCTGCGGTTCCAACCGGCATAAATATCGGAGTTGGAATATCTCCGTGATCTGTGCGGATTATACCGGCACGTGCTGATGAGGAATTATCTTTTCCTTTAATTTCAAAAGTTATCTGGGCCATATTAAAGGGCGCAATTTAGTGCTAAAGCCTTAAAGCATAACAGTCTGGGTTTTCGCACATAAATAACTGCGGCCGGTATCTAAAAACCTTTTTTGACCTGCTGTAATAGTACGCAGCATTCAGCGTTATGAAAGGGGTTGTTCGCCTGTCTTCAGCATAAATCCGTATTTTTACGATCCCTAACTAACTACCGTTCGATGTACAAATTGCCCCCCTATCTATCCTGGCCCACCTTATTTTTCATTGTTTTCTGTCTGATCAGTCTGATTCAGGTTTTTTACTACAGCTGGTTTTTTTTACGCCTTGCTCTTTTCCGTAAACCCGCAAAAAATAAATCCCAGCAACATCCGGTCAGCGTTATCATATGTGCCAGGGATGAAGCAGCGAACCTGGCTGAGAACCTGCCGGGCGCGCTTTCACAAACCTATCCCAGCACGCATGAAGTGATTGTCGTGAATCATAATAGCCAGGATGATACCCGCTACCTGCTGGAAGAATTCAAAAAAACTTTTAAAGGACTTCATATAGTAAACCTTGAATATGAAGCCAAGGGAATCCCCGGGAAAAAATATCCACTTAGCATGGGCATTCGCGAAGCCAGGCACGAAGTGCTGGTGCTGACCGACAGTGATTGTATTCCGACCAGTGAATTCTGGGTTGAAAAAATGCAGGATGGATACCTCGACGGAACCCAGATTGTTCTTGGATACAGTGCATACAAAAAAAAACCCGGACTTCTGAACAAACTTATCCGGTTTGAAACTTTTCATTCAGCTCTTCAATATCTGTCTTATGCATTGGCCGGTCAGCCATATATGGGCGTTGGCCGAAATCTTTCTTATAAAAAAGAACTGTTTCTGAGGAATAAAGGATTTTCATCGATTAATCATGTCCCGGGCGGAGATGATGATTTGTTTATTAATAAAGTCGCCACCCCGAAGAATACTAAAATCGTAATCGACCCGGAATCCTTTACATTATCTGAACCAAAAAAAACTTTTTCTGAATGGGTTAGACAAAAAACCCGGCATTATACAACCAGCAAATACTATAAAGCCCGGCACAAATTTTTGCTTGCCCTTTATTCCATGAGCCATATTTTATTTTACCCGGCATTTGTACTCAGTCTGTTGTATGCACCCTGGACATGGACACTTGCTGTTTTCCTTTTTCGTTTTCTCCTGCAGGGTTTTGTTTACTTCCGAAGTATGAAAAAACTGGGTGAGGCCGATCTTTTTCCTTTCTGGTGGTTGTTGGATATCTGGATGATCGGATATTACATCATCTTTGCACCATCAATATGGAAGAAGCCGCACGCGGAATGGAGATAATCACCCGCTATTTTTCAGATTTTACCACTGAACAGATCCGGCAGCTTGAAGCACTGGAAGAGGTCTACGGGGAATGGAATGCGCAAATTAACGTAATCTCTAGAAAAGATATTGGTGCACTCTATGAAAAGCATGTATTACATTCCCTGAGCATCGCCGCTGTTTTCAATTTTCCGTCGGGTAGCCAGGTTATTGACATCGGCACAGGTGGCGGATTTCCCGGTATTCCCCTGGCAATTTTTTTTCCAGATACTCAATTTATGTTGGTGGACAGTATCGCAAAAAAGTTAAAGGTGGTTGACGCCGTCGTTGATGCCTTATCATTGAAGAATATCAGTACAGAACATATCCGTGCAGAAGAAATCCGGAACAAAAAATTTGATATCGCGATTTCCAGGGCAGTCGCGCCTTTAAAGGATCTCTGGGCCTGGTCCCGGCCACTACTTCGCCCCCGGAATATTACTTCTACTGAATCTGATGCCCTGACCAATGCCAGCGGGTTGATTTGTCTGAAGGGCGGAGATCTCACAAAGGAAATTTCGGAGAGTGGTACCCGGCCAAATATCTTTGAGATCCATGAATTGTTTCCCGAAGAATCATTACGCGAAAAATACATTCTGCATGTGCCTTACCAGCGAGCCATTCATGCCTGAGCTTCTTTAACTATCGGAAAAATAAACCATTTAGAGAAAGGGTTTTGAAATCAATTTTCCCCTTAAATAAAGGGTGATTTTACTTTTCCAACAATTTCTCCATGCCATACATTTGTTTTCTTCGGCCATCAATAAACGATGAAATAAGATGATTCCACTAATCGCAAACAATCGACAGACAACTGAAATGATAAAAATTACCATCGTTGACGACCATACCGGCGTGCGTACTGCGTTGGAAAAATTGATATCCGGTGCGGAAGGATTTGAATTGGTGGGAAGCTATGGAGACGCACAGGAAGCCATCGTGCTGATACCATTGATGAAACCGGATATCGTACTAATGGATATACATCTGGGAGGCGATTTGTCCGGAATTGACTGCATCCGCCATTTGAAAAAGGATTATCCTGACCTACTATTTATTATCTGCACAGTATATGAAGATGACGAAAGGATATTCGATGCCCTGTGTGCTGGTGCAAGTGGATACCTGTTGAAACGGACTGTCCCCGAAGAATTATTGCGGTGTCTTCGGGAAGTTCACGAAGGCGGGGTACCGATGAGCGCCCTGATCGCCCGCAAAGTAGTCAGCGTTTTTCAGGTGAATGACAGCGGGGGATGGGGTTGGAATCCATTGCATGCAAAAAACGGTAAGGCACTACCCGTCTTATCTAATCGTGAAAATGAAATCCTGCAACAACTGGCCCGCGGATTTCTGTATAAGGAAATTGCCGCCAACCTTTTTATCAGTCCGGAGACAGTCAGAAAGCATGTTTATCATATATACGAAAAACTGCAGGTCGGTAACAGAGTGGAAGCCATCAATAAATTTTTCAGAAGAACATGAATCCCGAATCAGATTACCATTTAAGCTCGAGTTTATTATTATTCCGGTTTACATCTGCCATCCGGTGGGAGGCATCAATCTCGATGAGTCTGAGATCTGTGAGCCGATGGTTCACTTCAAATTCATATGAAGAACTCGTCCATTTCCATGGCTCGTAAACAGTTCGAGGAATACTTTTATTTTCTTCCGGCTTGGCGCCAAACATGGAATAGAGCGGAATATAAGCGATTTCCCTGCTGCTGTCACTGTATTGAAGAAGAACATCAATTGGCATGGGAACCTGTCCGATCATTCGCAGCCTTACCCTGGTCTTTCCGTTTACCTCCCATAAACTGTCAATGCCATAATCAATTTTTTTAATGCCCCCGATCCAAAAATCCTTGTACCAGTTGAGCTGCAGACCGCTTACCTTTTCTGCCACCCGGAAAAAATCATTGGGATCCGGATGTTTGAATCGCCATTGCTGATAATATTCCAATAAAATCTTATCAAGGACAGGATCGCCGACAATATATCCGAGCTGTACCATAAAAACACATCCCTTATAATAACTTGACAATTGATACCCCATTCTCGTATTGAAATAATCGGCATAGGTTGTCAGTGGTTCCTGGATATCCCTGTTTCTGGCAAGGGAATAGTAAGCGTCATATTCCTTTTTAAAAGTCTGCTCAATGGAAGTATCCTTATTGAGATAACCCCAGTTTCGCGCGGCAGCATACTGTGTAAACCCTTCATCCATCCAGGGAAATTCGAGTTCATTGGTACCGAGGAGTCCCTGGTACCAGCCGTGCATAAATTCATGCATATTTCCACTGGCACTATTCAGCAGCGTGGCCATCGGGTATTCCATTCCACCATCGCCACCCAGTATAAACGAATATTGTTTATACGGATAAAGACCATAGGTTTTTTCGATAAAAGGAAGCGCCTTTTCCGTGACGTCAAGAATCTGCAACCAGTTTTTGTCGGGGGAAGTGGTGGGCTTATATAAAAGATGCAGTGTAAGGTTATCCCTTATTTTTTTGGTGACATGTTTAAATTCAGGATCGGCGGCCCAGACAAAGTCATGTACATTAGGTGCATAAAAATGCCAGCTCAATTTTTCTCCGGCTGGTCGGTTCACTTTGCTTCCCTCTGTCTCATACCCGTACCCGATTTCCTGGGGATTTTGCAGATATCCGGTTCCACCAAGGATGTAAGATTTATCAATATGGATACTGACATCAAAATCACCCCATACTCCATAGAACTCTCCATTCACATAGGGTGTAGCATGCCAGCCTTCGTAATCATACTCACAAATCTTAGGATACCATTGGCTCATTGAATATCGTACTTTGGTATTGGGATTATCACGACCGCTACGGCGAATCTGAAGTGGCACCTGTGCTTCGAATTCCATTTCAAAGTGCACGGTCGTGTTAGGCAGGATTGGCTTCGTCAGCGCGACTTCCAGGATAGTTTCCTCGGTCTGGAATCGCTGAGCCACTCCATTCATTTTCAAAGAAATTATTTTCTGATACCCGATCTCTTCCAGCTTCAGATGCTGAATGCGATCCATCACACGCGGATCCCAATCCTGTTTTCCGTTGATCACATTCGCACCCCATAAAGCGCTCCGCTTGTCCATCATGCTATTGGGCTGAAAGGCATTCCAGAAAAGATGATAAAAAACTTTCCGTAAGGTGTCAGGTGAATGATTGGTATAGTCCAGCACCTGCCTTCCTGTAAACCGGTTAGTTTGCACATTCATATCGATGTCCATAGCATATTTCACCCTTTGTTGCCAGTATCCGGTCTGTGCAAATCCGCTGTGGGTGATACTTTGAAGCATCAGTATAAAAATGAACCTGCCGGAAATCTCTTTTAAATAGTTTAAGCACATGTTCTTCGTCGTTAAAAAATTCATCATATCAGCTCATTCCCTCCAATACAATAACAATCTCACCTTTTACTCCCTTCTCCTTAAAATGGGTAGTTACATCCGCGAGGCTGCCGCGAATATTTTCTTCATATAGTTTACTAAGTTCCCTGCTCACGGAACATTTTCGGGATGCTCCAAAATGCTGTATAAATTCCTCCAGTGTTTTTACCAGTCGCAGCGGGGATTCATAAAAAACCATTGTCCGTTCTTCTGACGACAATTTTTTTAATAAAGTCTGCCGCCCTTTTTTAATGGGCAAAAAGCCCTCAAAGCAGAACCTGTTCATCGGCAATCCACTGTTCACGAGGGCTGGAACAAAAGCGGTTGGTCCGGGAAGACACTCAACCCGGATATTTACTTGTATACATTCCCGCACCAGGAGAAAGGCCGGATCCGAAACACCCGGTGTTCCTGCATCAGTCAACAGGGACATCACTTTCCCTTGCAACATCTGGTCCACAAGGTGCCTTAATACTTTATGTTCGTTGTGCTGATGATAAGGTGTGAGCGGTTTGATGATCTGGTAATGATTCAACAACTTCAGCGAATTCCTCGTGTCTTCCGCAAGGATAAGGTCGGACTTTTTAAGTACTTCAAGCGCCCGGAAACTAATATCCTGCAAGTTACCAATGGGTGAAGGAACGAGGTATAGCATTATTTATAGAAGTGTGGAAGCATGGAAGTGTGGAGGTGTGAGAATGTGGAAGTGAAATTATTAATTTAAAATCAAGAATGAATCGGGGCATGATTATACAGTAAAGATAGAAACACCTTCATTTTACATTTCATTTTCTCACACCTCCACACTTCCATGCTTCCACACTTTTATTTATGTAAGGGATATTTCAAAATACTCCATAACCGGGTTGGCCAGTAATTTCCTGCTAGCGTCCTCTGCAATTTGCTTTGCCTCATCTGGACTTGCAGCATCGACCTGCAATTGGATTGTTTTGCCGATCCGTACATCCTGTACCGATTTAATACCGAGATTCTGTAAGCCACCCATAACGGCCTTACCCTGCGGATCTAATAATTCCTTAAGGGGCATCACTTTTACCTGTACCGAAAAATTCATGCTATCCTGTTTTTGAAAGTCAAAGATATGATAATGTAAAAAAGGAAAATAAATGGCACAGCAAGCCACTGCAGAAAGATGATGGCAATCACAGATAACGCGAGCAAAATAACTCTTGGCATAGTTTGCGGATCATTTTTACCGCTGACTTTTCCTGAGAGCATAGGCAACCGGCTTATCATGGCCCAGGACAGCAGGACCACTATCAGGTACAAAATCCACTTATTCAGTAATATACTCATCACCCAATTATTATTGCGGGTCCAGTATATCAGTGGCAGGGAAGCAACGGTAAGTCCGACTGCGGGAACGGGAACACCCTTAAAACTTTTCGCCTGGGATGTGTCGAGGTTGAATACAGCAAGCCGATAAGCTGCCGCACAGGGCAAGACGAATGCCGGCAACAGCCAGACCATCGAAACATCAGCACCATCCTGCTGGTGCATAAAACTCATTCTCAAAAACTGATAAATAATCATACCCGGTGCAACACCAAAACTCACTATGTCGGCGAGAGAATCCAGTTCACGTCCCAGCGGGCCGGACTGTTTGAGGACCCTGGCGAGAAATCCATCGAGGAAATCGACCAGCGCAGCCAATCCGATAAACAAAGGCGCCAGCCAGATTCGTTCAGGAATATCAGCATATTGTGTCCCCTCTGCCGAATATACAATTGTGATTCCGTTCTGCAGGATACAGACCACGGCGATGCAACCAAAGAAAAGATTTAACAGGGTAAAAAGATTGGGAATATGCTTCATCTGGTTAGTATGTAATGGTTGCTTTCACTTTTCTTAATCTTGATTCTGAATAAACTCTCGAATTCCTCTGGAAGAAAGGGAATATTGCACTTCTCATTTTTTACTTTTCGCTTTTTTCCTTTTTACTTTTTACTTTTTACTTTTCATATACCCCTCGATCTCTTCAACGGTAATCGGAATATCCTTCATCAGATCCTGGTTACCAGATTTAGTAAGCCATATATTATTTTCAATACGTACCCCCATTTTTTCTTCCTGAATATATATCCCGGGCTCAACGGTCAATAACATGCCGACCTTCAATGGCTCCGCCCGCGGCCCCAGATCATGCACATCAATCCCGAGATGATGAGAAATACCATGATACAGATATTTCCAGTATGCAGGTTGTTCGGGTGTTGAGTTTTTAAGATCCGATTTTGTAAGTAACCCGATTTTATGGAGAACAACATCCGCTTCCTTTCCCACTAGAATATGATATTCATTAATCGAAATACCCGGTTTCAATAAGTTCTTCGCATAATGATGCAAATGGAGGCAGGCATTATATACCTGTTTCTGTCTCTTCGTGAATTTCCCGTTCACCGGAATGGTCCGCGTGAGGTCTGCATTATAACCTCCGTATTCAGCACCAAAATCCATCAGTATCAGGTCGCCATCTCTGCATTCGAGGTTATTCGATATATAATGAAGTGTGCAGGCATTTTCACCTGAGGCCAGTATACTGCCATAGGCAGGGCCGGTTGCCCTCTGTGATAAAAATGAATGCTGAATTTCAGCTTCAACTTCAAATTCAAAAACGCCGGGACGAATGAATCTCATTACACGTAAAAAAGTTTTTGCCGTAATATCAATAGCCTGCTGAATCACGACAACTTCTTCAGCCGTTTTTACTGCACGAAGTCTTTTTAGAATTGCAGAAGCCCGCAGGTACTGATGTAAAGGATATCTTCTTTTAGTTTCCTCGATGAACCGGTATTCACGCGTTTGCAAGAGACTGGCCTTACGGTCATTTTCATTTGAATCGAGATATATATTTCTTGCGAGATGAATCCAAACCTGCAGGAGTGCATCACTGGCATCCAGCCAGACTACCGTTTCAATGTCTGAAATTTTTCTTCCTTCTTCGGCACGCAGTCGCTTGCCGTCCCATTTTTCCTTTAGCTCATTCGGTCGCACAAGGATCAGCACCTCCCTGTATTTCGGATCGGGGTGATCCGGAAAAATCACCAACATGGTGTCTTCCTGTACGATGCCTGTCAGCCAATAGAGGTCGCTGTTTTGTTTGAAGGGATATAGAGCATCCCCATTTGAAGGAATTTCATCATTGCTTACAAAAATGGCAATAGAATCCGGCTGCATTTCCCGGGCAAAGCGCTGGCGGTTCTGCTTAAAAATCCGGGAGTTTAATGGTAGAAATTTCATCCTTTAATGTAGGCTGGGCAGGCCAAACCAGCAGTTTTAGGCCTAAAAACGGGTTCGGGAGCCCCAAATCCAAAAAAACTTAATAAAATCTTCTTTATTTAAGAATATTTTCGTCATCTTGGCAGCCAATTGTTTACCACCTAACGACCTCTAACATTGTTTGCTATTAAAAAGCTCCCCAAAAAAGGAGCTTTTTACATTTTATCTAGAATAATCCATACAGCTGGGCATCGATGCGGGTAATAATATCTCCCAGATGCTCCTCATTCTCCGGAAATTTGTTTTTATCCACATCCACAATCAACAAGCCGCCTTCTTTATAGCCTTCGATCCATTTATTGTATAGTTCATTCAGTCTTTTTAAATAATCAAGCCGGATATTTTCTTCGTATTCCCGACCTCTTTTTTGTATCTGTCCGACCAGCGTGGGGACCGATGCCTGTAAATAAATCAACAGATCTGGTGGTTGTACCATTCTTTTCAGGGTTTGAAAAAACTGAAAATAATTATTGTAGTCCCGTTTGCTCATCAGGCCCATGTCATGAAGATTCGGCGCAAAAATATGGGCGTCTTCGTATACTGTGCGATCCTGTATTACTGTTTCGGTTCCGCTATAAATCTCAAGCAATTGATTCAGCCGGTTGTTCAGAAAGAAAATCTGCAGATTGAAACTCCAGCGTGGCATATCATCGTAAAAATCGTTGAGGTAAGGATTATGATCGACATCTTCAAATTGCGGAATCCATTTATAGTGTTTGCTTAATAATTCTGTGAGGGTTGTTTTCCCGGCACCAATATTACCTGCTACTGCGATATGCTTGGGTTTCTTAGTTTTTGCCATTCCTAAATGTAAAATCTTATGACCAAAATATAAAAAGAATCAATGCCTGTCATTGATATTTAAAACCGAGTGCCTTGCGTACTTCCAGAAGGGTGGCAGATGCTCCCTCTCTGGCTTTTTTAGCTCCCATGGCGAGGACTCTATCAATCTCTTCCGGATTATTCTGTAAATCGGAGGCTTTCTCCCGGATTGGTCTGATAAAACGGACAAGGTCTTCTGCCAGCTGCTTTTTCATGTCTCCGTACCTGATCCGGCATTGGTTAAAATCGGTTTCAAATTTTTCGAAAATCTCGGGTAGACTTACCAGAGAGAGCAAAGTGAAAAGACCCTGAATAAAGTCCGGCTTTTTACTGTTGGGTTGAGAGGGGCCCTGATCCGTTTTCGCCCGCATAATTTTTTTAGTAATCAGGTCGTCGTCATCTTTCAGGTACACAGTATTCATCTGTTGTTCGCTCTTGCTCATCTTCCCACTTCCGTCCAGGCTCATAATTTTAACAAGATCTCCGCTATAACTAAAGGCTTTGGGCACCGGAAAAACATTTCCATAACGGTGATTGAAACGCTCGGCAAAATTTCTAGTCATTTCTATATGCTGTTCCTGGTCCTTCCCAACGGGCACATAGTGGGCTCTCAGAATGAGAATGTCAGCAGCCTGCAAAACAGGATAAGTCAGTAAACCGGCATTGATATTTTCGGGCTGTTGTCTGGCTTTATCTTTAAATGTAACCGTCTTTTCCAGTTCGCCTTTATAGGCAAGCATATTCAGATAGAGATAGAGTTCAGAAATTTCCGGAATATCACTCTGGGCATATATCGTACATTTTTCCGGATCCAGTCCTCCCGCAATCAGCTCTGAAACCAGGCTCCGGGTATTCAATTTTAATTCACTGGTATCGGCATGCGTAGTCAGGCTATGCCAGTCTGCTATAAAAAAATAGCATTCATATTCATATTGCATCCTGACCCAGTTCTTCAATGCCCCGTAAAAGTTCCCCAGGTGAAGAAAACCGGTAGGCCGGATACCACTTAAAACAATTTCTTTATTTTTCTCCATAGAGGAAGGCGAAGATAATGAAGAGGTACTCAAATTCTCCCCGAAACCGTTATTTTTGTCTTAATCCCTTTTCATGGAAGTGAATGATGCACTGGTAGAGAATTTATGTAGATTGGCCTGCCTGGAATTTGATGAATCCGGCAAGCAGGAAATTAAAAAAGATCTTCAGAAAATGATCGGCTTTGTTGAAAAGCTGAATGAACTCAATTTGCAAAACGTGGAGCCGCTTTTGTATATGGGAGAGGAAACCAATGTATTAAGGGAGGACATTCCTGAAAAACCCCTGGACCGCGCCGAAGCACTAAAGAATGCACCGTCTTCAGACGGAATGTATTTCAAAGTGCCCCAGGTGATTAAGAACCCGGCCAGTTCCCAGGACAGTTAAAAATATTTGTATGGCTTCTAACGCTATTATTCATCTACACCGGATCCAGAAAAGCTATTTCATGGGTAAACAGGCTGTTCCCGTGTTAAAAGGGATAACTCTGGAAATTTTCAAGAATGAATATGTGGCCCTGATGGGACCCTCGGGTTCAGGCAAGAGCACGCTCATGAATATCATCGGTTGCCTGGATTCTCCCACTGAAGGGACTTATATTCTGAACGGACAGGATGTAAGTGAGATGCCGGATGATGACCTGGCTGAAGTCAGAAATAAGGAAATTGGTTTCGTTTTCCAGCAATTTAATTTACTACCCCGGCTTACAGCAGCAGAAAATGTTGCCCTTCCGCTGGTTTATGCCGGACTCAATAAAAAGACAAGAACTGAAATGGCAATGGCAGTTCTGGAGAAAGTCGGTCTGACAGATAGAAGCCACCACAAACCAAATGAACTTTCCGGCGGCCAGGCACAACGTGTGGCAATCGCCCGTGCACTTGTGAATAATCCTTCCCTGATACTTGCAGATGAGCCCACAGGTAATCTCGATACAAAAACATCCATCGAGATTATGGAAATTTTCACGAAGATCCAGGCGGCGGGAAATACCGTTGTACTGGTTACCCATGAAGAAGATATTTCCAGATATGCCCATCGCGTAGTCAGACTTCGGGACGGTGTAATCGAAACCGATAAACGCAGGGAAGATCTTTATTCAACGGCCGCAATGTCGCCTGTCTGATTCACTTTTTTTTGCCAGTTAAAAGCCATGTCTTCAAAAATCTATACAAAAACCGGCGATGGAGGCAGGACCAGCCTAATCGGAGGAACTAAGGTTCCTAAAAGTCATATCCGCATCAATGCCTATGGCACAGTCGATGAATTAAACTCATTTATCGGATGGCTCAGCGCCCAGCTATCGGATGTGCATTACCGTGAGCTGTTACGGGAAATCCAGGACAGGCTTTTTACCATCGGGTCATCACTGGCCTGCGATCCAAAAAAAGAAGTATCCATGCAGATCCCTGACCTGCATGAATCCGATATCCAGTTACTGGAAAAAGAAATTGATTCAATGAATGAAGAGTTACCGGAAATGAAATCCTTTATCATGCCAGGTGGAAATAACACAGTTTCCATAGCGCATATTTGCCGCACCATCTGCCGTCGTGCCGAACGAATCATCGTGGAACTCGATGCATCAGAACCTTTGGATCAGCCGTTAATCATCAAATACCTCAACCGGCTGAGCGACTTTCTGTTTGTTCTGGCCCGATATGTGGGGATGAAGGAGGGGGCAGAAGAAGTGAAGTGGAGGCCCAGGAATTGAGTGTGGAAGTGTGGAAATGTGAAAGTGAAGGAATGTAGGAATTGAATTAAAAAAAGATAATTGACAATTTTCACCTCACACCATTAACATTCCCACATTTAATTCCCCCATACTCACATTTCCACACTTCCACACTTTTAAACCCGCACCTTCCCATCCTGCATCCGCACCACCCTGTCACTCATCTCTGCCAGGGCTTCATTATGGGTAACAATTAGAAAGGTCTGATTATATTTCTTCCTTAGTTCAAAGAAAAGCTGGTGTAATTCTTTTGCGTTGGCTGAGTCCAGGTTCCCGGTTGGTTCATCGGCAAAAATGATATCAGGCGCGTTGATTAGCGCACGGCAAACAGCTACCCGCTGCTGTTCACCCCCCGACATTGCAGCTGGCTTATTTTCCATCCGGTGATCCACCCCCAGCGTGGCTAAAAGCTCACGGGCACGCTGGTCAACTGCTTTTTTGTTCCCCCCGGCTATCCAGCCGGGTATGCACACGTTCTCCAGGGCAGTAAATTCAGGTAAAAGATGATGGAACTGAAAAACAAAGCCGATATGGCGGTTTCTAAAGGCGGCCAGGGCTTTCCCTTTCAAACTGCGCAATTCCCTGTTTTTAAGGTGGATTACCCCTTCCGCGGGTTCATCCAAAGTGCCCAGAATATGCAATAAAGTGCTTTTACCGGACCCGGAAGGGCCAACCATGCTTACAATTTCACCGGCATGGATATCCAGATCCACCCCCTGTAAAACGTGCAGCGCACCATAATACTTATGAATATTTCTTGCGGAAAGAATGGACTGTCTGGCCTCGTTTAGGATCATGTACAAATATAACGAGCCTGACCTAAGGGATATCCCCTATCCCCCTTATAAATGGTATTTGGTTGTTTCATTATAAAAATTACTTTTGCGAAAAATTAAAGGCAAGCTCACCCGCTGATCCGGGAACTTTCCGTTTAATCTGACCTTATCAAAAACAACAGAAACTAAATATAGGATACGATGTTTTGGACACTTGAATTAGCCAGTTACCTTGAAGACGCCCCCTGGCCCGCAACAAAGGATGAACTCATAGACTACGCCATCCGCTCCGGTGCACCCATTGAAGTAGTGGAAAACCTGCAGGAACTGGAAGACGAAGGAGAAATTTATGAAGGCATCGATGATATCTGGCCCGATTACCCCTCACAGGAAGATTTCTTTTTTAATGAGGATGAATATTAAGAAGCAGGACTGAAATAAAAAAAGGCCCGCCTTGCAAAACAGGTGGGCCTTTCTCTTTTTGTAATAAAAATCTTCTTCAAAAAATCTTTTTTTGTTTTAATCTATGGCCTGGTGACTCTTCTCAATCTGATCTACCACAGCTTCTGTCACACCGGTAAATGAAAAACCACCATCATGAAACAAATTTTGCATGGTGACCATTTTTGTAAGATCGCTGAACAGCACAGCAAGATAACCCGCGCAATCATCGGCACTTGCATTTCCAAGCGGACTCATTTTTTCAGCGTAATCATGAAACCCATCAAATCCTTTAACGCCGCTTCCAGCCGTAGTGCGGGTAGGTGACTGGGAAACAGTATTGATCCTCACTTTCTTTTTAACGCCATAATAATACCCGAAACTTCTAGCGATACTTTCCAGCAAAGCCTTGGCGTCAGCCATTTCATTGTAATCGGGGAAAACCCTTTGGGCAGCTATATAGGTAAGCGCCACCACACTTCCCCAGTAATTTATCGCATCCATTTCATAGGCTGTCTGCAAAACCCGGTGAAAGGACATTGCAGAAATATCGAGCGTTTTTTGATTGAATCCATAATCCAGTTCCGTGTATGCCCTGCCCTTTCTCATATTCACACTCATGCCAACCGAGTGTAAAATGAAATCCACCCTTCCGCCGAAGTGAGCCATAGAATCTTCAAACAATTTTTTGATGTCTTCAGATTTGGTGACGTCCGCACCAATGACCGGGGCCTTTACTTCCCCCGCCAGTTTATTGATTTCACCCATACGCAATGCAACCGGGGCATTGGTCAGGACAAGCTGTGCTCCTTCCTCATAACAACGGAGCGCTGTTCTCCAGGCGAGCGACTTTTCGTCCAAAGCGCCAAATATGATTCCCTTTTTCCCTTTTAGCAATTGATAAGACATACGATCGGGTGATTTTGTAGCCGTAAAAATAAGGAGATATTTTCATCGGGATACAAGTAGCTCAGTTATGGATTTTTGTATATTGACGGCGGATTAACAAATAAACCCCTCTAATGCGTTTCAAATTTGCTGCCCCTATCCTCTTCGTTTTTATTTTTATTTTATTATCCTGCAACCGAAACCTGGTGAACCTGGAATTCACCAATGCAAGGGATGAAGTTGCACCTCTGACCAACCTCGTTTTCCGTTTCGACAAAACAGTTATTGCAGACTCTCTGATCAATCACTGGGATTCTGCAAAGTATATTTCTTTTGAACCCGCCATTCCGGGGAAATTCCGTTGGGAACATGGAGATGAACTTGTTTTCTCTCCCGCGATTCCACTCTTGCCGGCCACTGATTATAAAGCTACTCTCAACATTGATATTCTTCAGTATAGTAAATATGATCATTTCGGAAACGCCGGCGATATCCGTTTTCACACCGCAGTATTGAAACTGGAAAATACCATTAGCAGTTGGGTAATTCAGGATGAAAACAGTAAATCCTACGCAACCCAATTGGATTTATTTTTCAATTACCCGGTGGATCCTGCTCTGGTGAAAGAGAAACTGAAACTCAGTCTCGAAGGCAAACCAGTGACGTTTTCCTTACAAACACTTTCCGCTTCCGAAAAGATTTCTGTCCGCCTTGCGGGTATTCCGACTACAGATAAAGATCATGAAATTAAACTGCAACTGGATAAAGGACTAATTCCTGTGGGGGGCACTAACGGAACAACAGAATTATCATCTGCAAGCGCTATGATTCCCTCGCCTTTCGTTCTACGGATCAATGACGTCGAAGCCAATCCAGATGGTGGCGGAGGCAGCATCGAAGTTTCAACCAGTCAGCAAATCAACGCGACTGATCTGGCTTCCTATATTCATTTGGATCCGGCAGTCCGGTTTACAACAGAGATAACAGAAAATGGTTTTACTATTCAAAGCGACCTGTTCAGTATCGACAAAACCTATCAACTGACCATTAAGAAAGGTCTTCGCGGTCAAATCGGTGGGACATTGCATGAAGACTATATCAATAATCTGGCTTTTGGCACGGTTGAACCGGCCATCAGTTTTCAAAACAGCAAGGGCATATATCTTTCCGGTAAGGGCGAAAAAAATATTGAAGTGCGCATCACCAACGTGGAAAAGGTGAAACTGATCGTATCAAAAATTTATGAAAATAACCTGCTTTCCGCCCAGCGAAATGGATACTATCCACAGGAAAAGAACACTACTTATAACGAGTATGAATATGGTGATAATTCTGGCTCATCTGCCGGCGATGTGTTCTTTGAACAGGAAATTGACACCAGACTTCTTCCAAAATTTAATGGCAGCCGGTTGTTGCACATGGATATGGAAGATAAACTTCCGGAATTTAAAGGAATATATCATATCATGATCCGTTCCACCAAAGATTATTGGGTAAGAGACAGCCGCTTTCTTTCATTGTCAGATATTGGCCTGATCGCAAAGGAA
>JGI1027J12803_100001872_pt1 | contig 25878 bp, 17 predicted proteins | sample IowNatreferecore_FD_12803 | JGI IMG/M metagenome (IMG submission 12803) | reverse complement strand
GCTCCATTCGTCATCTGCATAAGCAGGTTTCTGATAACCTATTTCCATTGAGAGGCTTAGTCCGAAAGGAATTCCCCAGTCAGCCGGAGCCATCACCCGGGGGCGAAGATGTGCGCCCACGATCTGGTATCCATAGCCCGGAGTATAATTGGTGAAAAGGTAGACACCTGTTTCGAAAACAGGAGTGATGCCCGTCGTGATTTCCACTGTTTCGTGTAACGAATGATTGGAAGGGACAACCCCGTTTACGGTTTCGGTACTTCCATTAAAAGTGTAATTACTGTGCAACTCGAACATGGTGGAACCAGCCGCCTGCGTAGGTGAAGCATACACCTGGATCTCATAATTGTTCTGGGCAGAAAGGGTTGCCCGAAATAAAAGAAAATATACGAAAAGGATGGGTTTAATCCGATTCAGTTTTTTCCGATCATTCATTCTGGAAAGTACGACTTAAAGCCTTAATTTGAAATCACAATTTCAACGATGAAAAGCCTGTTCCTTAATTTTCAGAAATTTTATGATAAGGAAATAGCAGAGGATATTGCCTCGCATCTAGAAGCCAATCATATTCAGGTGGAGCTCGAGGACAGTGAAAAGTATTTTGATGTAACTTTTGCAAATAACCGTCTGCTTAAACCTTACTGGCTGAAAGTGAAATCTGTGGACATGATGAGAGCAGAAGATACGCTTCATACGTATTATCAGAATAAACTTGAACTGGTTCCTCCCGATTATTATTTATTTCGTTTTAATGATGATCAGTTGATGGAAATTGTCCGGAGCCCGGACGAATGGGGATTTTTGGATTATCCGTTAGCGATCCGTATCCTGGAAAACAGAGGATTTTTCTTTTCACGCGATGAGATCAAAAACATAAATAATGATCGCCTGAAAGCGAATTCGATGCCCCCGGATTCTCCCGCCTCTTATATCTGGCTTTCTTACCTGACTTCAATATTCTGGCCGGCAGGATTGATAACGGGGGGTATCATGGGCTTCATGAAAAAAACCATTTACAATGGTGACCGGGTGTATGCGTATTCAGAGAAAGACAGGAAGCATGGTGTCAGGATCCTAATTTTGTCAGCCCTTTGTTTTTTGCTTTGGGCTATCCGGGTTTTTTTATAATACCAATATAACTGATCCTTTAAAAACTTGCGTGGTGCCGTCCTTAAATTCAATAATAACTATATATACATAGGCTTCTGCAGAGGCCGCTTTGCCATTGGACATGCCATTCCATCCAAATCCCGGATCATTCGCAGGAAAATTTTCTGCCCTGAATACTGCTTGTCCCCACCGGTTAAACACAGAAAACTCCTTTACTATTTTTATATCCTGGCTGCCTATAATATAAAAAATATCATTCCGGCCATCACCATTCGGCGAGAATGCATTCGGAATATTTACACGGCCACTACTAAAAGTTTTAATTTGAATATTTGCTTTTGCTGTGCACGAATATTCATTTTGTACTTCGAGTTCATATAAAATATCATGCGGCGGTGTGATAACTGTTTCGGTACATGTAGTGCATGAAATAAATTCTGAGGGACTCCAGTTGATTCTGCTTAGATAGCCTCCGGTAACTTCGAAATGGACACTGACAGGCGCTAAACGACCGACCGTAGTGTCTGTTGGGCTAGCCATTACAGCAAATGGTACTACCGGCGCAGTCGAGCTGTTATTGGTAAAATTGGTTTCACTTAATGCTGTATCGGGACTGCTTGAATTATCCTGGCCTTTGTCATTAACTACAATACTGAGACTGCCCGATTGCGGGGATTTGATGACTGTCGAAAAACTATCGCAGTTTCCGAAACTTACTTTAGTAGTGTAAAATCGGGGCTCCAGCAGTTTACTCTGGCCACCCCAGCTTCCATCATAAAACGAAACCGGGATACCTGCGGCGAGGCTGTCATAATCATTATTTGCGCAAATTTTAAATTTAACCAGCATGCTATCGTTAGTATAGCAATTTGTTCCCACAATCTGTGTCGTAAAATCCGGTGGAATCACATGGATCTCTGCTTTGCCACTCAGCCGGCATCCGTACTGGTTATTGGTGTGCACGGTAACTGTTCCATTGTTGTTTGCGATAACCAATGGCGATTGACAATTCTCGCAGCTCAGGGAATATTCAGGACCCGGATCCCATACCGTTGAGGTGGGATCATAAACGACCGAGCTGATTGTCATGGGAAATGACTGATTTAAATGAACGGTCGTATCGGCAGGCTTTACTGAAACCTGCCCAAGTTGATAGTTGAAATGGGCAGTATTATTTGAATAGTCTTTTTCCGGAAAAAGACTGTCGGCAGGTAATTGGACGGGAGGTTGCACAAGGTTATCATTCACGACAGCAAAAATATTCCCGGGTTGTACTGCAGCAATATTGCTGGTAAACGACAAACATTTTTTTTGATTGTCCGAGACGATGGAATACCCGGGCTGCAGAAGATGGGCCGTATCTGTTGAAGGATCGCCTGAGTAAAAACTAACTCTGAGTCCGTTAGGTACAATGCCGCGTTTGAATTGGTTGCAAACGGTAAAGGCGATGACGGCACTGTCATCTTTCGAACATTCTATACTGTCTATCTGAACAACATAGTCATCTGCGTACGGCACCTCGATCGCCGCAAATGCACTATCGGTACAGCCATAGCTACTGGTGGCAATTAATTTTTCGGAAGCATTTGTCTTTCCGGCAATAAATACCGGACTGGCGCAGTCAGTGCAACTCAATCCGGGAGAACCGCTCCATAAATAAGATGAGACCTTTCCCGGGCTGCCGGAACCGCTAAGCTGAAGTGTATCGCCGGGCACCATCGTTGCAGATGGCGGATCAATCTTTGCCCTGAATTGAAAATCAGTTGCAGAGGCGATATTGTTCAGATAGCTGGTTTCCGGTAAAGGATTATTCGGTAATACCAATGGACTGGTAGTGCCATTGTCATTTACCACTGCAAATAGCTGGTTAAGTCCGGGTTTCCCGATATCGAGAATAACTGTGTACGTACCGCAACAATTTCCGACAATGGGAGTAGGCAATTCAAAAACAGGTCCTATTTTATGTGCATTTCCGGATTGAGGATCTCCATCATAAAAGGTCACCGGAGTCCCGGCCGGCATGGCAACATATCCATGGTTACAAACTGTCATGCTTACGATGATTTTTGTCTGCTGGTAGCATTCGACATCCCGAAATCCGATAGTGGCGTCAATTGTAGGATCGTTTACACTGAAATGCATTTTTTCAGTAGTATCGGAACAACCGCCATTGGAAGCGACTAACCAAATTGAATAGTGGCCAGGGGATTTGAAAGTCTGATGCAGATCAAAGGATGTGCTCACAATCTGTGGTACCAATGCCGTGTCATTGCTAATCCACCATTGATAGTTGGTCGCGTTTAACGAGCGGTTCTGAAAGTAAATGGTATCAAGCAGGATGTTTACTTTGGACGCAATAATTTTTTTGTCAGGTGTAAACCGGGCCATCACACCACAACTGATATTAACGGCATCAGAGTAGCCCGCAAAACATGCGGGGTTGGCATTGTACACTTTCAATGAAACCTGATGAGAACCTTTTTGGGAAAAACTTTGCGTAAGTGTTGGACTGTTTGTGCCGGCTGCCACGCCATCTACAAGCCATTGAAAATTTGTTCCGCCGGTTGATGTTGCAGTAAAATGAATTTGGTCTCCCGAAACAGGAAGCCAGTTGTCTCGTGTAAAGCTCGTGGATATATTTTCGGAACAAGGCGGATCACACTTATTCTGCATCAGCAAACTGCTGCGTGTGCCTGACAGCGTACTCCGCATTTTTGTAGCTTGTCCCGCTGTAAAGGAGTTTGTACAATATCCGGTGAAACTCATGAAATTTGATATCGGGTCCGGTATATCTACTTTGAATCCGCTCAGTGTATCCGAAGTGCAAGAATTCTGGTAACCTGTGCAGGAAGTTGCAAGTGCCGAGGAAGGAGGCGTATCGCAGATTCCATCCCCATCTGTATCGCAGTTATTGTTAGCACAACTGCCAAATATGAACGTCGGCTTCAATCCCAGATATGAACCCATAAGCCCCGCGAGGGGAGGACCGAATCCTGTAGTTACAATTCCGTCCAGATAACTTCCATCCGGCAAAAAACTGGCATAGGTCTTATTAATTTTCCTGTTCCAGGTTCCACAGGCGAAATTGGTGTAATATTCATTTCTTACACTATCCACCAACCAGATATTGCAATACTGTTTGGTATTCCAGGATACCAGTTTTTTCAGAAGGCTGTCTTCCAGCACCTGATCGAAATCGGTCAGCACCGATTGGGTGCGGGTTATACCGGAACTAATACCGCCTTCCGGATCTATTCTTGCAAGACAAAAAGTTATTCCGGTGTTGATACCCTCAGACCCGGCATAAGAATCCGCATGGGCAAAAGCATAGTTGAGATCCTGAACGGCATCGATGATTTGTTGATCTGTTATTGATGCGGGATTATTACTGATAATATGAAATACTACGGGAACGACATTGGATGAACCCGTTGTTGCATTGAATAGACTACCCTGATCGCGGAGCAATGAATACACATGCCCGGTTTTATATTTCTTCTCAAAAAGTTTTTGGGAAAAGCCGGCCGTTAGGGAAAAAAAGAAAAAAGTGAAAAAAGTAAATTTAAAATGAATGAAATTAGATTTTATGAACAGCCATGCTGCCGATGGGCTTTCCCCCAATAATTAGGCCATGCGTTCCGGATTTTGACAGAGAATATCCAGACTGGACTTTCAGGCACTTTTTCAAATGATTATTTAATTCATAACATACAGAGTTGCAGCATGATTTCTCAATTAATTAATATTCTGCTCGATGTAGACAGGATGGATTAGAAAAATTGATTGAAACTGGATTTTAATCACTCCAGAGCAGATAGAATTCGTTTTAGTTAATTTACCGCAGTTCGATGTTCAGATTTAGATTTCCAAAAAATGATCTGAGGAAGGAGTGGATTATTTCGTTTTTCGGATAATGTATATTGGGAAACGGCGTTTTTGCCAGAAGGGATGATATTAGAAAAGAATTCCGACATTTGAAGAATCACTCGGCCCTGTTAAAACCCAGCCCTTCCACTGATGAGACCAACGAAATTGTCCCTGACCTTCCTTTATTCCTGTCTTCTGCTGGTGTTCACCAGTCGTCTCGCTGCCCAATCAGAAGATGGTAAAAGACTGATCGTCCTGGAAAAAAGACGTTTCGATGCGATCATACACAAGGATACCACGCTGCTTTCAGGACTGTTGGATGACAGTCTGACCTATATCCATTCCAGCGGTGTGATTGATAATAAAAAATCCTTTATGAAGGATATCGGTTCGGGACGTATTACCTATCTTTTTATCATCCCGGAGAAAGTTACAGCGATGGTGGATGGTAATTTTGGATATGTATATGGGCGGGCAAATGTGAGATTCAAATTTGCCAGCATGACGATTAATATAGATCAGTATATCAGTTTTGTTGAAGTGTATCATCTTAAACGAAATCAATGGCAGATGATACTTTGCCACAATGCGAGAATTGAAAATAATGCACCCTATTTTAATACCACGGTGCCACAGGTAAAAGCCGGTTCGGTTCCTTCAATATATTAAAGACAAAGCCGTGAGTCACAGCAGGTCATACCAACTGGTGCCCATCCATATAGACGAGGATCAGTCAAATCCCATTTATGCAAATCCGTTTTGTCGCGAAATATTCAAATCTTATCCTGCATTCTATTATAAGATCGGATACAACCCGCCATGGATCGGATATTTTGTAATCGGGGATAACCAGGTGCTCGGTGTTGGTGGTTTTGTTGGAAAACCTGTGGATGGTCGCGTTGAAATTGCCTACGGAACCAGCAAGGAATTTGAGGGGAAGGGAGTGGCCAGTTTTTCCTGCCGGGAATTAGTTAAAATTGCTAAAAAGAACGACCCGGGTCTTTCGATAACTGCTAAGACCGCACCTGAAATGAATACTTCGGCCAGGATACTGAAACGGAACGGGTTTGTGTTCACCGGCATCGTACAGGATCATGAGATCGGCGATGCCTGGGAATGGATTTATCAGGGAGAATTTCAAACCGCATAATATGGAATCACTGCAAAAAACCTGGGAAAGCAAGTCACTGATCCGGTTTCCGGATTGCGATCCTTTTAATCACCTGAACAATTCCCGTTACCTGGATTATTTCATCAATGCCCGTGAAGATCATTTAATAAAGTTTCATCATATTAATATTTATGAACTTGCACGGCAGAAGGGGATCAGCTGGGTAGTAAGTAAAAACCAGATCGCTTACCTGAAGCCGGCACTATTGATGGAATGGGTTACCATTCAGTCAACGCTTGTTAAAATGGAAGAGAGTAATATACTGGTGGAAATGACCATGTGGAATGAAAATAAGTCAATATTAAAATCCTTTCTCTGGACAAATTTTGTTCACTTCAATCTAAGAACGCAGCGCCGGGAAGCACATTCAAGGGAATTAATAGAGGCTTTTCAGTCCTATTGCACTTCGTTGCCGGGCAATATTAATTTTGAACAAAGACTGGAGCAAATAAAAAATGATAGCCCCAATGTCATCCCCGAAGGGAGAAGCTGATATTTTTACTCTCTTCGAGGATTCTGGCCAGTTCAGTTTTTAGTTTTTTAAAGTTGGCTGTCTTTGTGAGAAATGCGCTTACTCCCAGTTCTTTCATCTGCTTTTTTTCATCAGGATTGTCCGAAGTAGTATAAATAACAGCGGGGATATCTGCAAACCGACGGTCGGACTTCAGGTTCAGAATCAATTCAATTCCATTCATAACGGGCATGTTCAGATCCAGGAAAATCAGGTCGGGTAAGTACGGATTAGTATTTAGATGGGAAAGGGCTTCCATCCCGTTGTTGACAATTGAACATTTGTGTTCTGCAGTGATTTCCTTTAGTGCATTTATAAAGATGAATTGATCATCTTCATCATCGTCGATCAATAGTATCTTGTAAACATTCATCCGATTTGTGCTAAGGGTAAATAGATTTCTATCACAGCACCATGACCCGGTTCACCTATGGCGCGGATCTGGCCCTTATGATTTTGAACAATTTTCTTACATATTGCCAGGCCGATTCCCGTGCCCTCATATTCAAACCTCGAATGCAGCCGCTGAAATAATTCAAATATTTTTTCGGCATATTTTGGTTCAAACCCTATTCCATTGTCGGTTATGGTAAGTTTCCAGTGATCAGGAAGCAAACGATCATCAGCACTTTTTTTTTCATTCAGTGTTACTTTACATGAATCGATGTGAATAATGGGAGGGTCGTCCGGCTTTTTGTACTTAATTGAGTTGATAATGAGATTTGTGAATAGCTGATTCAACTGTACGGGAATGCCGGTAATGACAGGGAGCATGCCCACTTTTACCGATGCTCTATTCTCTTCAATCAATTCCTGGTTGCTGGAAATTACATCGTCCAATATGCTATTCAGGTCCACCGTTTCAAACTCCATATTGCGTGTGTTCATGCGTGAATAACTGAGCAATGAACTGATCAGATTCTGCATTCGGGCGGACGCGGATAAAATCCGTTTAAAATAGTCGCTGTTCGCGGGAGAAAGAATGTCATCCTTATTTTCTATTATCCGGTTGCAAAATGTCTGGATTTTTCTCAATGGCTCCTGCAGATCGTGGGAAGCTATATAAGTGAAAGAAGTTAATTCCAGATTATTTTGGGCCAGTTCCGAATTCTTCGCTTCCAATTCTTTCTGATATTGCAATATCGTTTCTTCATGCCTTTTTTTTGATGTGTGATCGGTAATGATCATACCGATGGTTGCCAGTTTTGGTTGCAGCGAAGTAAGCGATACATAAACAGGAATGATTTGCTGATGAATAAATAAATTGATCTCTCCTTTGCTCTTTCTGTCAAATGCTTCCATGAAGAGCGCATTGAACTTCATTTTTGAATCAGGGTGGATAAAATCAATGATCGGGCTGCCAATCACTTTTTCGTAAGGTAATTTCATTAAATCGGTAAAACAGGAATTGGTATATACAATCATGCCATCTTCCGTAATATTTACCGCGCCTTCGCCAATCTCTTCGATCAAAATCCGGTAAGCATAGTCGCCGCTCTGCAGGGTATAGATTTCGGGCCGGTTATTTTCATTAACTGCAAATGCATCTACTTCCCCTGCTTTAATTGCCTCGATGAGCTGTTCTGATTCTGCCAGGCGGTTCTCCAGCTCATTAATCCTGCCTATTAGTTTATCGACAGATTCTGTTTTCATTTATTGTTCTTTAATGGTAATACCCAGTCCTTTTATGACTCTATCGGTATCAGAAAAACTACCTACCAGCGTTTTTTTGGGAAGGGGTAGTTGTTTTATGAGTGACGGACTAAATATGATTTGCTGCCTGGCGGCAAGCTCGGGATGTTTATATAAATCGATTATTTCCAACTCAAAAGAATCTTCGAGAAGTTCCGAACAGAATTTCTGAATGTTTTCAACTGCGTCCATCGACCGGGGAGACATACCAGCAACATAAAGCTGAAGGACCAGTTTGCCCCCGGATATGACGATAGGAATTTCATTCTTTTTCACTAGCCTGATTTTTTTAAGACAACGGGTCTGATATTTAAACCCACCAGTACTTTCTCCTCATTGGAAAGATCTCCGATAATTTTTCTAAGGGGTTCAGGGAATTTCCTGACCAGCGTAGGGATAGCAAAAATCTGATCCCCGGCTGCCAGTTGCGGATTTATCAACAGGTCCACTATTTCAATCGTATACTTTCCAGCCAGGTGCTCCTTACAGTATTTTGTAATATTACTGAGAGCAAGAACTGATTTCGGGGTCTGGCCGGCGATGTATAATCTCAATTCCCAGATTTCATTGTCCATATTCTAATTTGTTTCTCTAATTCTTTCTTAATTGCACTCCCTTGTCAGTAATGGTAAATTCAGTTACCCGGTTGGAATGCCCCATTCCACGCGATTTCACAATATCCAGGGTCCGGATTCTTTTAGTCCCTCTGTCCTCATTGGCGACGCGGATCCAGGTATCAGCCAGGGATGAAACAGCATCAACAGTAAGGTCATTATATTCACTCGATTTCTGATGGGTCAGTGACGTAAATAAAGCATTTATCTGACTAATCTTCAGTAGATCCATTAATCGTACCAGCATTGCCCGAACTTCGCTTGTATTTCCAACCGTAACCAGGCTGCTGATGGGATCTATGATTACAGTTTTTGGATTCAGCTGGCGGATCAGCTTGTGTAATACAAGCAAATGCATTTCCAGGCCCTGGAGCGAAGGCCGTGAGGCATGGATAAAAAGGAATTTATCTTTGATAAATTGTTTAAAATTAATGCCCACAGATAGCATATTTCGGATCAGTTGATCAGGAGACTCTTCAAAGGAGAAGAATAAAGTGGGTTCTTTTCGTTTGCAACTGCTTGCAGCAAAATAGCCTGCGAGCGTAGTTTTTGATGTGCCTGCCGGTCCGGTAATCAAAGTACTGGAGCCCCGGTAAAATCCCTTTTTATCGAAATTCCTGTCAAGGCTGGTCAGGCCATAGGAAAGAATTTCGGCAGAGGTTTTATGTTCGAGTTTTAGTGAGGTAATAGGGAGTACCGAAATTCCCGTCTCATCTATTAAAAAAGGATATTCATTGGTACCATGCGTAGATCCCCGGTATTTGACAATCCTTAGTCGTCTTGTGGCGATCTGGTCAATCACACGAAAATCCAGCAGTATGACGCAATCCGAAACGTACTCTTCCAAACCCTGCCGTGTAAGGGATTTTTCTCCGCGTTCGCCGGTGATGATGGCCGTCACACCCTTTGCTTTCAGCCATTGAAAGAGTCTCCTTAACTCAGAACGAAGTATACTTTCATTGTCCATTCCTCCAAACAAAGACTCGACAGTATCCAGCACCACACGCTTGGCGCCAATCGTATCGATGGCATAGTTAAGTCTTACAAAAAGACCTTCCAGATCATATTCGCCGGTTTCCTGGATTTCTGCCTTTTCGATAATGATATGGTCAATCTTTAATTTATTTTCTTTTATTAAAGTGTCGAGGTCAAAACCAAGTGACAGCACATTTTGAGTCAGGTCCTTTGCGGATTCCTCAAAACTCATGAAGACGCCTGGCTCATTGAATTCAGTAATACCCTTAACCAGAAACTGTATACCCATCAGCGTTTTGCCGCAACCTGCACTGCCGCAAATCAGCGTGGGCCGGCCCAGTGGAAAACCACCTCCGGTAATTTCATCCAAACCCTCAATACCTGATTTTGACTTGGGAAACTCCTGGCCGGTCAATTCCTTCATGTTTTTGTTTAAGCTTAAGTTTATTCAAATTATGATCCGGGGGTATAAATACCAAACCTAACCGCAAAAAAGTTATTTTGGGTAAAAAATTACTCAATATAATAGGCTGACTTTTTCGTAAGGCATGCTTAAGAAGGCATACATCAGAATGCATAGCCTATGCTGACCGCATACCGGAATCCGATAAATGGAAATTTTTGGCTGGCAGTTCCTGAAGAATAATATTTTTTCCCGTTCGACAAATCGTTGAGGAGAGGTAATCTTTCTTTCAACTTATCGATGATACCCTGCAAGACTTCATTTTCCTCATTGATATGACCTTGTAGTTCAGCCCGGAAATTATAGAAGGTCAGCGAAGGACCAAATAGTTCACAATCCACTACGAATCTCTTTGCAATCACAAACTGGTAACCCAGCTCAACGCCGATATTGGTAAATCCCGTTTTTAAAGTCAGGCCGGCAGATTGTGTACCGGAGGAGTCGGTATGCATCAGGTTGTGGTTCGAACTAAAACTATAATAGCTGGCATAAGGAGCCAGAAAAACACCATGTGGCGCACCATATTTACTTTCTTTAGGAAGATAAAACCGGAATTCCGCGCCAAAGGAATAACCAGACTTACTGGAGCCGCCGGTTAAAACTGTTCCGGCAAGGTCCAGATGCAGGATCTTCGGGAATTCATTATAGCCGCCGAAAATATAAATACTGTGACTGCTGTTTAAAACCCTTTCATAACCCACATGAAATGATTTCTGGTATAACATATAATTCGAAAGGCTGATTTTGGGAATATTCGGATAAAGCACTTTGAATACAGTACTGTCTTTCGTTTGTGCGGAGCTGGTTAGATCGAATGCAAAAAGAAACACCAACATCAGAAAAAAACCCGGACGATTTCCACACTTGATAAAAAAACTTTTCATTTTAATAATTTTTATTTTTAGCAATTCAACAGTAGTTTTAAAAGGATTCGATTTATTACTTTGAATTCAGAAGTACAGTCGGCCGGCAACATCAATGCGTTAGGATGGGAACGGAGATATGTTAGGAAGTTAGTTTGAGAGTAGAATATACGAATTAACTCATACTTGAAAAAAAATAGAAATCATCAATAGGATTCCAAATTGGGGGAAATAATTTTACCGGGGTGAAAAAAATTGGATAATGTTCCTTAATTTACCCTCATGATACAATCCCGTCAGCTCGCAGCGATTATGTTCACTGACATTGTAGGGTATACTGCGTTGATGGGAAATAACGAACAAAAAGCTTTTGAACTACTTCGGAAAAACAGGGAGATTCAAAAACCAATTATTGAAGAATTCGGCGGCCAATGGATCAAAGAACTCGGCGACGGCGTAATGGCGAGTTTTCCTACGGTTTCTGATGCTGTATATGCTGCCATAAAAATCCAGCAATCATGCCTGGTTGCCAATGAATTTCTACTGCGAATCGGAATACACCAGGGAGAAGTGGTATTCGAAAACGGAGACGTTTTCGGAGATGCCGTAAATATAGCCTCACGTCTCCAGGCCCTGGCACCCCCGGCAGGCATTTTTGTTTCTGAATCCGTGCACCGGAATGTTTCCAACAAAAACGATATCCGGTCCGAATTCATCCGCGTGGAAAACCTGAGAAATGTAAAAGATCCGGTCCCTGTTTATAAGATTAACTCAGCTGCGGAAGAGAAATCATCGGCAAACCAGCGGCGACCCGTCTTGAGCTCTATCCTGCCCGGATATGATTGCGATATCTTTATCAGTTACCGGTTCAATGACAATAAATATGATGGCTGGGTAACAGAGTTTGTTGACAAACTGAGCCAGGAATTAAGCGCTACCTTAAAAGATAAGCTCTCCATCTATTTTGATAAAAACGCGGAAGAGGACCGGAAACCTTTCTATGAGGAAAATTCGCTGATCACCCGTCATATCAAATCACTAATTTTCATTCCGATTGTTTCCCAAACTTATTGTGATCAGACATCCCTGGTTTGGAACGAAGAGTTTAAAGGATTTCAGTCGGGGGCCAAAAAGGATCCCTTTGGTCCGGCAATTCAATTGGGTAGTGGGAAAGCCTCAAGAACTATTCCGGTAAAAATCCATGAGATCGAAGCGGAGGATATAAAATTACTGGAGAATGAACTGTCCGGCGGCATGCGGTCTGTTGATTTTATTTATCGCGAAGAAGGTGTGAACAGACCCCTGCATCCATCGGATGACGAAAAATTCGCAACACCATTAAGACCATTATACCGGAACCAGATTAACAAATTGGCCAACCTGATCAAGGATGTTATTTCCGGAATAAAACAGCTCGAAAGAGGAAATCGTCAGGAACCTGCGGCCTATACACCTACCGCAAGGCAGATCGTTCCCCAGGTTTTCTCCACTTCGGTTTCTCCATCCATTAAAGTTCAGGTGATCGACCGGCAAAGACCTAATATTTATCTGGCCTGGACTTCCGGTGACCTCAAAGAGAGCCGCGAAGAAATGGCGATCATATTGAATAAGGCCGGATTTAACGTGCTGCCGTCCACTGATTGTCCTGCGGATGATGAAACATTTAAGATCAGGTCAGCCGAAGAAATAAGTAAATGTGTTTGCTCCCTGCATATGCTGAGTGGCGAATTTGGAAGACGGTTTGAAGCAGACGACGAAATATCATTTCCTGGTTATCAGTTCATGGAGGCGAAAAAAAGAGTCGATCATGCAGGAGACGAATTTAATATTTTTGTCTGGCTGGATCCTGATCGCGCTAAACAAATCAAACCGGCCCAACAGAATTTCATCAAATATATCCGCAACAATATTACGCGGAATATGATGTTTTCAAACAGTCAGGGACCGATGCAACTGGTGGATGATATCAGGGTCGTCATGATGAAACAGGATACAAAAGTGTATGACTCTAAGGACACCGATATCTTTTTTATATTCAATCAGCAGGATGAAGCCGATGCCCGGCATATCATTGATGCCATAAGTCTCGAATTTCCTGTCGAGACCATGAATATTCTGCCGGAAGGAGAGGATTCATACCGTGAAATGTCTTCCCAGCAGATTCCGAAAAGCAAACTGGCGGTTGTCTATTTTAAATATGCCGCAGACTGGGCACTACCCTTTATCAAACAAATCTGGAAACAGGTTGGCGGCGCATCCTCTCCCACACCGATGTTTCTCGTTGGAGAAGATGATCCGCGCACCAATCTCGCCCGCAATTTCAAAGCACCGCGGGTAATTTCTATTATAATGCCAAAAGAAACCATTCCTGCTGAGGTTAAAAAAGTTTACGGGGCTGTTGTATAAGGAAAGGGTTGCAAAATAAATTGCGGTTAGTATTAAGTATAAAGGCCAGCTGCACCACATGAGAAATATTTTTTTGTCATTTCGTCTTACGGGCCGTTCAGTAGAAAACCATGTTTGATAACTATCAGATTTGCCCCTACACCGGCCTGAGGTCTTTTTCAGAAGAAGAGTCCCTTTACTTCAAGGGCAGGGAAGAAGACATTGAGCAGGCGACCTCTCAGTTGCAGAAAAATAAATTTTTAATGCTGACCGGCGCATCAGGCGATGGTAAATCCTCCCTGGTATATGCGGGAATTATACCCAATGCCCGGGCCGGGTTTCTAAAATCAAAATATACAAACTGGTGTGTTGCCGGCTTCAGACCGGAACGCAGCCCGTTTCAGAATTTAGCCGGTGCGCTGGCGAAACAACTGGATATTCCTAATTCTTATACGGTACAAGGTGAGCTGAATCATGGTTTTTCTGCCCTGGTGGATTTGTACAAAAATTCAAAGCGATTCATCGATATTCATTCAGACGCCTGGCAAAAAGCAGATGAAAAAGAAAAGGCGAAAATGAAACGCGAGGCTGCCAACCTAATTGTGCTGGTTGATCAGTTTGAAGAATTATTTACCAACCCTGAAAATTACCATCAGGGAGTTCCTTCAAAAGACGCCAACCTCGTTCTGAACCTTTTGCTGGAAACGGCACGTATCGCATTGGAGGAAGATATTCCGATCTATGTGATCTTCACGATGCGGTCGGACTATATCGGTCAGTGTGCCGCATTCCGGGGTTTACCAGAGTATATCGGATTCTCACAATTCTTCGTTCCCCGGTTGAACCGCTCCCAGCTGCAACAGGTAATAGAAGAACCCGCAACACTTAGCGGTAATCGGATCAACCGGAGACTGACCGAGCGGTTGATTCACGATCTTACAGAGGGTGTTGACCAGTTGCCGATACTGCAGCATGCGCTGAAACAAATTTGGATTGCCGCTGACAATGGAATTGGGGAAATGGATCTGATACACTACGCAATGGTAGGCGGTATGCCGGTAAATGAATTGCCGGATGAACAGGTGGAACAATATAATGATTGGTTTTCCTTACTCACGCCGGAAATTAAAGCATGTTATCATGCACCCGGCCTCCAGAATGTTTTGGATACCCATACGAATAAACTCTACGAACAGGCAAGTGGTTATTATTTAACTAATACCGGCAGGACCATTTCCGATGCGGATGCAAAAAAAATTATACGGACGGCATTTACCTGCCTGACAAAAATAGACCAGAGCCGCGCAGTCCGCAACCGTATGACCCTGGAGGAAATTACGCATATCCTGGGAAATCCCGAATTTGATAACCTGTCGGTGGGTGCTTTACTGAATATCTTCAGGGAACCTGGAAATACATTTATCAATCCCTTTATTTCCGAAGAGGATCCGGCCAGCCGGCAATTAAGTGCGGATACGGTATTGGATATAACGCATGAAAGCCTGATCCGCAACTGGCAATGGCTGGGCCAATGGGCCAAAGAAGAATATGACAGTTATTCGGTTTCACTCGACTTTGAAAAACAACTGGATCGCTGGGTCAATAGCGACAAGTCCAATAATTATCTGCTCTCTATCGGGCCTTTAACTTATTTCGAAAACTGGTACAATAAGGCGAATCCCAATGCCTGGTGGATCGCCCGCTACCTGCCGGAGGAGACAAATAATGAAGCGAGACAGGATAATGCGGTTGTTATTCTTAATAATTCACGCGAATTCATAAGAAGAAGTGCCCGGAAGCATGTTATAACGCGCACGATCATGCGCTATGGACCAAAACGGATTGGCGCAGTTTTGGGAATAATCGCTTTGGTTGTTCTCAGCTCATTTACCATCCGGAATTATTTCCAGAAACAGAACGGATATGTATTGGATAAAATGCGCAGTCAGATACTAAAACTGGCCGCCGATCCAAAAGTGCCCAAGCTGAGTAAATCACTTATGTTAATCGAACAACTCAGGCAGGGGGGAGCGACGATAGACGACGTCATGCATGCTGTAAACGATCCGGTGCAAAGGATAAGTGTCATGAATACTATCGCTTCAACGCTGGTTTTTCACGGTAGGGACGAACCGTCAAATGAAATTTACAGGTCTTTTTTTCTAACCGATAGTCTGATGGATGCGGTCTCATTCCCCGACAAAGATGCCAACCACATGGTTTCATTGTTAAGGGAAATAAATTTTTTCAGGATCGCACTTGAAATGGCCTATTTCTATCATCCAGATGAAAAAATGGCCGCCTGGAGACAAAAAAATGCTTTACGTTCTGCACACTGGGTAAAGAAAATTCTGGAGTTACAACCGGCAGGTTTCGAAGATATTCAGAGTTTTAACCTGGCACTTGAAAACTCCATCAATTATCATTCGTTCACCAGCGACGAACTGAATAGCCTCGTCAAATTATTATCTCCTTTTGAAAACGGGCTTCAGACGGATTGGCTGAAATCAAGATACCAAAAAGATAAAATATTACTCCGGGGATCGGAGGCGCAGAACTATGGGTTTAAATATAATGGCCTCTACCAGGAGCTTGCTTATTTATATGCGGCAATCGGAGACAGTGAAAAAGGACTTCGCTGCCTGGATTCCCTGTTGGCAAACAGTCAAAATAACTTTCAGGGTGATTACGCTGCCGGAGCAGATAATGCCACGAATATTGTCGCAGTCTACTTTAATTATGATAAAACGGACGCACAGAATCTATTTGTAAAAAGCTATTGCGCCAGAAAAAAAACTACCGAAGAAGATTTTTACAACCACCTTATCGCCCGCACCATTCATGGTTTTGAAGCGGGTAACAATCTCAGGATATATCCTTTTATGAATGAGACAGAAGATGTGAATCTGAAATTCTGCAGCAGAAAGCAACTCAGCGCTTTTTTTGCCAAATACCGGGAAACTGTTCAGGCAACGATTTCTGATGCGGACCAGAAAAATTATCTGCTGGCGCTTTCATATAAGAATGAGGGCATGCTCAAATCCATTAACAGTGAAGTAACCCTGAAAGGTGAGCCCGATATTAATGGATATTTTGGAAAGGCAATGGCCCTTTACAGGGCTGTGAACCCAAAATACCTGAACACTTCCGTTTCAATAACAGTGGATGCAGCGGAAGTAAAAATCATTCCACGTAAATACCTTTTTATTTACCCGGATCTCATTACTCCTTTCCATCCATCAGAACCAAGGTCCTATTTCCAATATTATCTCAGTGATGCATTTATGAATTACATTGTCAGCAATCAGCTGGTCAATTCTTTTTATCCTGGTTACGAAGAGATGGGATACCTGGTTCAATGGCTGGAATTTTATAACGTTACAAGAATTAACCCATCCGCATTCATGGTTTTTAATGTCCGCAACCAGGTCCTAAAAGATCTTGAATTGGCACTGCGCAAAAATGATTCTTCAAAAAGAATGGATTTGAATCGGTTATATCTTTATCTGGGTAAGGACGCTCTGGACTCGGGCAGACTGGAAGAGATGGTGGTTTACTATGATGCAATCGAATACTCTAAGATCTTTAACCTGATGCGCGAAAAAGATTTTTTCGGATTCGTGAGAGAGCAGTCTTTCCGGACGATCGCATTCGCTGTGAGTGGATATATGAAAGCAGGACATCCTGCGGAGGCTTACCGGATGGTGAGCCAGTTTAAAAATCCTTCTAACCGGTCCTCCCTGTATGCATTTGCAGCCATCAGCCTGCTGAAAGAAAAAGTTGATGATAAAACAATCCGTCTGCTCCTGGATTCTGCATTGACCGAAATGGACCGTAAAGAAAACCGCACAAACAACCAGCCTAACCGCGGTCTAATCGCCTATGCGCTAACCTTGGAAAACCCTTCAGAAAATACGCAGAAAGCATATGTGCTGATCAGAAATCTGTGGGCAAAATTTGAAGCTACCCGGGACATTTGCCGCGCCTTTGCATTTCGCAAAGAATTATATGGCGCAGAAGAGAATATCCCTGCATATATTTCAAGCAGCGATCAGGCAGATTTTTTGTGGGCCATCCTGTTGGGATATTCAGAAGGAACAACAGAGACCAGGGCCGGATGGAAGAAATTTGAGCTCGGTTACCCCTCAAGACTTAACATGAATATTGAATATGTCGATGAGAACAACTGATGAGGTCCATGTCTGTCCTTATACCGGTCTTCGTTCTTTTACGGAGGAGGAAAGTCTTTATTTTAAGGGCCGGGACCTGCAGGTTGATCAGATTACAGCATTGCTGGAACAGAACAAATTTCTGATGGTGACAGGTGCATCCGGAGAAGGTAAGTCATCATTGATTTATGCCGGATTGATACCGAATGCCCGCGCAGGATTTTTTAAAGCAAGATATTCCAACTGGGTGGTGGCTGATTTCCGTCCGGAGAGAACTCCGGTTACCAATATGGCGATTGCCCTGGCGGAGAAATTCAATAGTAATCCATCAACAGTTGAGACCGAATTACGGAGAGGATATTCTTCCCTGATCGATCTGTATACCAATTCGTCTTTTTTTTTCGATGAAGAAAATGCCGGGCGGGAAATTTGGGATCAACAGGAGAAGGACCAGAGGCGAAAAGCTGCAAACCTGCTGATCATAGTGGATCAGTTTGAGGAGTTTTTTACCAATCCCGAAAACTTCTATCGCGAAACGCCGTCCAAAGACTCACAGATAGTGGTGAATCTGATTCTCGAAACCGCCCGCATTGCCATTAAAAGAAATCTGCCTGTCTATGTGGTCTGCACGATGCGTTCAGATTATATTGGCCAGTGTTCCGCATTCCGTGGCTTGCCTGAATATATTGGATTTTCACAGTTTTTTGTCCCCCGCTTAAAAAGAAAAGACCTGAAACAGGTTATTGAAGAGCCCGCCCTGTTAAGTGGGATCCGAATCTCTCAGCGTTTAATAGAACGACTGGTATTTGATATTGCGGAAGGGGTTGATCAACTGCCGATTCTCCAGCATGCACTCAGCCGGATCTGGATGGCCGCCGACATGGGAGATGAAGAATTGGATCTGATCCATTATGCGATGGTGGGTGGAATGCCGGTGGATGATTTACCGGATGAGGATCTCGTAAGATTCAGGAAATGGTTTGGTGAATTGCCGTTAGGTCAGCAGGGCTTTTACCGGGATACTGGTCTTTCGAAGATCATTGAAATTCATGCCAACCTTCTCTATGAAAATGCCTGGGATTATTATAACAGTCGTCATCCGGAAAAGCCGATTACACAACAGGCGGCCAAAAGAATTATAGCGATCAGTTTCAGCTGTCTCACAAAAATCGACAATAGCCGTGCTGTTCGCAACCGGATGAGCCTGGAAGAAATTACCGGGATTATAAATGTGCAGGAACTGACTTCAGAGATGGTCGGTAGTGTTTTGAATATTTTTCGTGAGGAGGGAAATTCTTTCATCCGACCATTCAAAACAGAAGATCCCGCCACTCATAAGTTACAGCCCGGCACCGTCCTCGATATCACACACGAAAGCCTGATCAGAAACTGGAATAAATTGAACCAGTGGGCTAATCGCGAGTTTGAATTCTATTCCACTTTTCTTGATTTTCAAAAACAGATGGATCGATGGAAACAAAGTGGCAAGAGCCGGGGCTATCTGTTGCCGATCGGTCCGTTGAGTTATTTTGAAACCTGGTACAAAAGCTGCAAACCCAATGAGGGCTGGATCACGCGATATGCTGAATCCAGGGAGGATCCCGCAATGGCCCGTCGTCATGCCACGGAAACATTACGCGATACCCGTGAATTTATCAAACGCAGTTCAAGAAAAGAATTCATTACAAGGGCTTTTATGAAATATGGCCCGCAAAGAATTGCGACGGTGTTCGCGATCCTGGTCATGCTGGTTTTAAGTGGCTTTTACTGGTACAATGCAGATCAGAAAAAGAACGACCGGGTTATCGAAAGAGTCAGATCGGAGTCGAAGTCATTGCTCAAAAGTGAAGAAGCTGAGATTGACATAAAAGCAATTTACTTATTGATCCAGGAAAGGCTGGACAGTGGAACCTTAATTCCTTATCTGATTTCGCTGGATCCGATTAACAGAATAAGTTTAACCAACGCAGTTTACAGCAAAATTCTTTCCTTCAATAAGCACAATGAAGACGCACTGAAAAGCGAAATCCGCACATTATTGTTTAGAAACCTGGAAACCCCCGAAAACAGCCTGACATCAGAATTCCTAATGAAGGAAAGGAATAAATTCCTGACATTACTGGCAATGGATCAATACTATTCCCCCGAGAGTAAAAAAGAAACGAACCTTACAGATATGTCTGAAAAAAGCCTCAACAGTGCCATTCAGTTTTTTAAAAATAAGGGGTTTTTGCATCCGGGAGTTTCGATGGAGCTTAATTTTTCAATGCAGCTGGGATTGACTTTTGGAAAAGCAACCCCGGACAAATTGCAGAACCTTCTGCAAATGATTTCGCCGGCAGCCGGGACTGAAGCTGAAAAAGTATTTGACCATTATTATACGAAGGGCAGTTTGGAACCGGATGGACGACAGTCGATGGATTTCAACGGAGGTTACCATACCCTTGCCTGCCTGTATGCCGCAGCGGGGGATATTCAACATGTATTTTGGTGTTTTGAAAAATTATTGGAAAACAACCAGCATGATTATTTTGAACTTCCGAGGATTTTCAATAATCACCTGAACGTATTGGAATACCTGTATCAATATGGACATCGCGACCAGGTTCCATTATTCCTGAACTGGCTCGCAAAACATACGGCAGATAATCCGCCGGTTACGATACTGCGCAATGCCATTTTGCGCGCGGGATATATCTCGCATATGTATTACATTAATTTGAACGGAAGGTTTTTCCGCTCGAACAGGGGATATGTTTTTCCCAACCTTTGTCTTTGCGACCGGTCCGTTTTTGATGCCATGGAAGAAGATTACAACAGCGAGGCTGCCAATTTGAAGGATCCCGCTGCAAAGAAATTTGCAATGGCCTTGGACCAAAAGAGAATGGCCATGTTCTATACGAAATACTGGTATGACCGGCAAATGCATGCAGATGAACAAAAATTGGATCAATGGCTTAACCAATCCCTGGTTCTGCAGGGTCAGCTCGACAGTTCGTTTCTTGAAGGCACTGAGTCTTCCACCGTTGTCTACAACTCCGATGGTGTCCGGACCAGCGATATGAGACGATACGACTTGCTGAATTATCCCGATTACCGGGATGGATGGTTTAGCTGGACTTTTCATACGGATTATTTTTTCAATTTCCTGGTCAGGAAAAATTTACTTGGATCTGTTTATCGAACCGGCAGGGATCTGCAACTGTTGCATTACTGGGTCGCTAAATCTTTTGAATGGAAATCATTTACAACACCTGAAGATTATTCCAACACTTATGTCCTTCCTGACACGGTATTAAAAAATATCCTCGCGTTTGTCGGTCAGCATCCTGATGGTGCAGCCTTTGACAAGAATCTTTTATACCTGGTGCTTGCCAATCGCGCTTTTGAAAAAGGCGACACCGTCGAAGGGTTGAAATATTATCACGATCTGGACATGAAGAATATAACCAGATCATCAGACCGATATGAATACTTGGAAAAAATTTTCTTCCTGAATATGGTTAAGGACCTGGGGGTTCACCTGGCAGCTGCCGGGAAAACAAATGATGCTTTTATGCTGGCAGGCGTTTTTCCAACAGATGAAATGCGGCTCATTTGTTATGTGAATATGGCTGACAGGGTATACAATCAAAATACATCACCTGCAGCCTTTGTTTTTCTGGATTCCATTTATTCTTCGGACCGCCGGATAGATTTTACCAACCTGAAACTGGATTATGATTGCAGGACAGACCAGATCCGGATACTATCAAAAATCGGCAGTCGCATGCTGAATGAAAACGCAGTTGAACTTCTTCGTGAAATTCCACAGGATTTTAAGTTTGACGGAATAACCGCCCGGGTATCCGGGATTGCCAGTGAAGGGAATTACTATAATGCACGAATGTCTATTCCCCCCTCACTGACGGAATCCCAGGACCTGATATGCCGGTTGATTATTTTATTGGAAGACTGTCGTGCGAAGGAACGATTAACCGGAAATGGAGCATGGAAGGAGTTCGACAAATACCTGGACTGGAAAAATATATTTGTAAATTTTAGCCCTAATTAATGAAGAGTTACAACACCCTGTATTATTTACTCACTGTACTTTTGATTATGGGTGCTTTTGCTTCCATGGCGCAGAATAGCTATGGCATGCAAATCATCAGCATGGTGAGTATGATATTCGGATTAATATTCTTAATCCACTTTATCCGTGCGTTAATTAAAAAAGAAGGCAGCGATGCATTATCCCTTGTAGAATACTTATCACTTTTTTTACTCGCCTTCATTTTCACCTTCAGGAGCTTCCAGGTTTATTTTCCCTATGTTGAATGGGTTTTTGGAATTTCAGGAGCGGCGATTGCATGTATCTACATAGTAAAAGCCATTCAACATTTCAGGAACTACCGGCAAAAAAATATCGTCCTCGCGTGTCAGATATTGATGGGTTATCTCAGTATTTCTTGTTTTAGTCTCGCGATGGTTTCATTTGCTTTTAATCCGGTTTTCGCCCGATTCCTGGGTATGTTGTCTTTGTTGTTAATAGCGGGATTCCTTGTCGCCGGTATTTTTTATAACAGATTATTGGTAGGAATTGAAAAACCTTCTGTGTTTAAAGTGATTGCCGGCTTCCGGGACAGGTTTTATTTGCTTCTTACCTTATATATTCTTTTTGCGTTTTACGTCGGCCTGACGGGTGCGGGAGTTCTTCCGAAATTGTATTCAGACAATTATCCGCAGGCTTATTATAAACTGGTCAACGAAGCAGAAACGGGCAAAGAAAAAGCCGTTGATGGCAAATACCACTATGAAAATTTCAAAACTGCTTATGACCAGTTTGTCGAAAAGAATTTAAAGTCTGATTCGAAATAGTAATTTTTTCGATCACCTCCCTGGATGAACGTCTGGTCTTCTACGATGAGGAATCTTTCGATGGATTCCCGGAATCAGGCTTATTTGTTTTGATTCGGGTTAACTGATTACCTTCAAAGAAGCAATAGTTAATTTATGAAACTTCGGGTACTTGTCCTGGGTGCAGGTTTTGGTGGTCTTGAACTCACCTCGATTCTTTCAGAAGCCATCGGCGATCAACTGGATCTTACCCTGATTGATCAGCATGATTCATTTTATTTCGGTTTTTCCAAACTGGATGTGATGTTTGGACGCGACAAGGCAGAGGCCGTAAAAATTCCCTATAACAAAATAATAAAACCCGGTGTCCGCTTTCTGCAGGAAACTATTCTATCCGTTGATCCCCTGTCGCGGAAAGTTATAACCGACAATGAAAGTTATGAAACAGATATACTGGTCATCGCTCTGGGCGCGGATTACGATTTGGGTGCTACCCCCGGACTGAAAGAGACCGGCCATGAATTTTATTCTTTTGAGGGAGCACAACAACTCAGGGAATTAATTTTCGGTTTTTCACATGGCCACGCGATCATCGGTGTTTGTTCAGCGCCATTTAAATGCCCGCCGGCTCCCAGTGAAGCCGCGTTGTTGCTGCATGATTATCTTTTAAAAAAAGGTGTGCGCGGGGGTTGTGAAATTAGTATCGTTATTCCATTTGGATTGCCGATTCCTCCTTCGCCGGATACATCCAGGGCCCTGATTACGGCCTTTGCAGAACGAAATATCAACTTTATCCCAAACCGGAAGGTCCGGAGTCTTGATCCCGTCCGGCGCATAGCAGTATTGGATGATGAAACAGAATTGCCTTTCGATTTGTTCCTGGGCATTCCAAAACATTGTGCACCTGAAGTTGTGTTGAAATGCGGAATAGCGGAAAATGGATGGATTCCCGTGGACCGTAAAAATCTGAAGACAAAGTTCCCAAATGTGTATGCGATTGGCGACGTAACCAGCGTCGGAACACCTAAAGCCGGGGTATTCGCAGAGGGAGCTGCAAAAGTTGCAGCCGCCTCTATTATTGCAGAATGGAAAGGGAATGCTGATCACGCAGCATATAATGGTGCAGGATCATGTTATGTGGAATTTGGCCAGGACAAGGTGGGCCGTGTGGACGTGGATTTCTTTTCAGGCCCCAAACCGATGGGCTATTTCATTCCACCTTCCGAAGAACAGGTAAGAGACAAGCAATTCTTTGGATCAAGTCGCAGGAAACGCTGGTTCAATATATAAAAGTGCGATCGATTTTTCCATTGTTAGCGATTTGAGGAAATGCAACTTTTAAAAGTTTAATTTCTTTCCCGGATACTTTTGAATTCAGATCCGGGTTTCCATTTTGGCCAGCTGGTTTCGAAAGCAAGCCGTTTGCCGATCATAAATAAAAGATCCATATCCTGCATTCCTCCTTCAAAGGTCCATTTTGGATTGAATTCATCGGATGGAGAATGATAGTGATGGGCAATATAATCATCCTCCTGTTTCCGTCCATAGTCTTTGCCTTTGCCCACAACATCAATTCCTCCGGAAGCATTCAAAGCGGGTACACCTACTTTCGCGAGACTAAAATGATCGGAACGAAAATAGCTGCCGGCTTCGGGATGAGACTCAGGCGCTAAATATCTGCTCTGGACTTTAGCCACATCCCCAACATAATTTTCAAGTTCGTTCTGCCCGAATCCTGTTATTACAATATCATTCGTTTTTTCATTGGGATTGACGCCGTCCATATTAAGATCGGCCACTGTATTCTTCAGCGGATAAATTGGATGCTGACCATAGTATTCAGAACCCAGCAGACCCTGTTCTTCACCAGTCACAGAAAGAAACAATATGGTTCGTTCAGGTTTCACGTCCAGACTTTTGAATGCTCTTGCCATTTCAAGAAGCGCAGCAGTTCCACTTGCATTGTCCAAAGCGCCATTATAAATAGAATCGCCCCTTGCATCTGTTCTTCCGATGCCCAGATGATCCCAGTGGGCGGTATATAAGATATATTCATTCGGGCGTTTGGTTCCGCTGATTTTAGCAATCACATTTTGTGAAGCCTTGTATTCCGATTTAACGCTGACCCGGATAGAAATCTTTTCCCCGAGGCTGATTGCTTTGAACCCGGGTTGGTTAGCCGATATAAGTAATGATGTGTCCTTGCCGGCACCAGTCAGTATTTTTTTTGCGGCATTGGCGCTCACCCATCCCTGCAAAGCAAGGGGGCGATCGCCACTGCCTCTTTTATCCAGGAAAAGATTAGAAGATCCCCATGAATTCTGAACAACACTAAAAGGGTAGGAGGCTGCTTTTTCATTATGAATGATCAGGCAGGCCTTTGCACCTTGTCGGGCGGCTTCCTCATATTTATAGGTCCACCGGCCATAGTAAGTCATGGTATTCCCCTTAAACATAGTTGTGTCGGCAGTTCCAAAACCCGGATCGTTTGCCATTACAAGCACAACTTTACCTTTTACATCAATTCCCGCATAGTCATTCCAGTTATATTCAGGTGCTACTACGCCATAACCCGCAAAAATAAGCTCATCCCTGTTAAGCGTGATCAAAGAATCAGTGTCTTCAGTATCCAGAACAAAATCAGTCGAGCGAGACAGTGTAAAATTTCCTTTGGCAGACTCAATTTTCATCAGTGAATCGGGATGAGGGGTTATTTTAACCATCGGCACTTCCTGCAGATAGCTGCTGCCATTACCAGGCTCCAGGCCGATGGAACGGAATTGGTTTTCAAGATAGGCCAGCGTGAAAATTTCACCCCGCGAAAATGGTTTCCGGCCCTGAAAGGAATCCGAAGCAAGAACAATAATGTGAGCCGCAAGACTGTCTCTGTTGAAAGGTGAAACGAAATTTGCGTTATCAGTATGGCGTTGTCTGCAGGATAACAGAAAGCAAACTAAAACGATTGAACATAAAATTGATTTGTTCATGGCACGGAATGATTTCGTCGATTTTTTCAGCAAATATAGGATCATGGTGACTGAATCTAAAATTGTCCCGACGCAGGAAGCAAATTCGCCTTTAGCCTATAACATGGCTAAAAAGCGATTGTCATTATTGTTTTTGGACAGTCCTGCGGGGATACAACTCGTTTTCAAATATGTCATTTTCCCGGTAGTGTTCTCTCAGGATTTTCAGTCTTGATTTGAGATTATTTCGGAT